>Ga0326513_10001910_pt1 | contig 15663 bp, 12 predicted proteins | sample 2_2465_0518_D_FD_203654 | JGI IMG/M metagenome (GOLD analysis project Ga0326513, IMG submission 203654) | Bovine rumen microbial communities from UC Davis, California, United States - 2_2465_0518 | ecosystem: Host-associated > Mammals > Digestive system > Stomach > Rumen | place: USA... | reverse complement strand
GACATCCCTGTCCGCATCGCCATGAACAAGGTGATGGCCGAGGTCGGCATGGACCATATCTCCGACGACATGGACTATCTGACCCGCCACAACCTGGCGAGCAGCATCGCCGACGCTCAGATGCATCAGTACAAGCTCTTCTACTATGAGCCGATGATGAAGACCGTCAGCGAGATCGTGGACAAGCTCCTCGGCAGGAAGTTCAACATCATCGAGAAGTTGACCGGCCAGAAGCGGGCGAAGCAGGACGAGATCTACAACGACCTTGTCAACTTCTGCTATGCGATGTCCGGCCTGGAGCGTAACGCCTGGAAGCGGGCGGAGGCCGCGGAGAAGATGCGGAAGGAACTCGAAAAGCTCTCCGAGAAGTGGGAGAAGGAGTCCGAGGCCATCAACGCTGACAGCCGCCTGTCCGAGGAAGAGAGAGTCCGGAAGCTTGCAAGTTCGGAGAGAAGGTATCTGAAGGAGCGCGAGGAGATCGAAGCGAAGTATGCGCCTCGCGACTACTCCGGTATCACCGGTCTCATGGGCCGTCCGGCCAACGAGTGGGAGGAGGCAGAGGCAGACGCGCAGAACATGGTCGATGCTTTCCGCGAGCGTCTTGGTGATGACAAGAAGATCGACGAGCTCTGGGACCGCATCCGTGCCTGCACGGACTTCAACCTGGAGCACGCCTACAAGTACGGCCTTCTTTCCCGTACCGAGTACGAGAAACTGCACGGCACCGAGAGCCAGCCGAGACTCTGGAACTTCTACCTCCCGCTCCGTGGATTCGCGGAGGCGACTGCGGAAGAGGAGTACTCGTATTCCATGTTCACGAGCGACCTGGCCGGCGGTGATGTCGTCAAGGAGGCGAAGGGCCGTGTGACCGAGGCCGACGATCCGTTCGCGGCCATCCGCCACATCTCCGAACAGGAGCTCATCCAGGGAGTCAACAACTGGGCTAAGCAGGCGCTCTACAACTTCGTGTTGAGGGCCGGCAAGAACACCCTCCTCACCCCGGTCGAGCCTTGGTATGTCAAGGAGGCCGGTTCCGACAAGTGGGCGCCGGCCGAACCGAGAGAGGACGAGACCCTCGAGCAGTTCGAGTCCCGGATGCAGGAGGCGTATAAGAAGGGTGATGCGAGAAGGGGCCGAAACGGTCTGAATCTCAACCTCATCATGGGCAACCCGATGCACCGCAACCAGCATATGATCCGGCTGAAGATCAACGGCCAGGAGAAGATGATCTGGGTTAACGGCTCTGCCATCATGGCCCAGGCGGTGAACGGCGTCCATGGTTGGGACAACAAGGTCGTGCAGAAGTGGAGGGCACTCAACCGTTCCCTGTCCCAGTTCTACACGACATATTCCGCGAAGTTCCTCACGAAGAACAAGCAGAGGGATACCCAGTTCTCGAGAATCGCCGCGCTCGTCGACGAGGGCCAGGCTTATCTGACCGAGCTCGAGAAGAACTGGTGGGCGAACAACGGCTATGTCGCCGGCGGATATCCGATGATCGTTCTCGTATCCGAGTGGAACAGCGGAAAGCTCGAGCAGAAGGAACACCGTACCGAGAAGGAGCAGATGTTCATCGACTTCATGTACGACGGCGGCGCCACGGGTTACACCATGCGTAACACCATGGAACAGATCAAGCGCGATCTCGAGAAGATGGTGAAGAACGCCGGCAGTGCCGAGAGTAACATCCCCGTCATCTCCTGGTACACCAAGGGCATCAGCGCCCTCAACGAGGCCAGCGAACTGCTCACCCGGTTCACCTTCTACGAGACATCCCGCAAGATGGGCCGGAGCCGGCAGAGAGCCGCATACGACGCCAAGGAGTCCTCCGTGAACTTCAACCGGCGTGGCCTCCGTTCCGGAAAGGGTGTTGCCGGATGGACCGCCGCCGCGGCCAGCATGCTCTACCTGTTCATGAACCCGGCCATCCAGGGCCTTGACAGGTTCTTCCGCCTTCACAAGTCGCACCCGTGGAGCATGGGTCTCGTCGACGCGACCTACTTCGCGATGGGCTTCTTCAACTCCATGATGAACGCGATGCTCGCCGGCATGTCCGACGGTGGCGACGGTGACGACGACGACAAGAAGATGGGTCCGGACTGGTACTGGAACATCCCGGAATGGGTCAGACGCAGCAACATGATTATCGCGTCCCCGTTCAAGAAACTCGGGAAGTGGGGCTACCTGGTCATCGCGCTCCCGATCGAATACAAGGCGTTCTACGCGATGGGCGAGCTCGCCTCCTCCATCTTCCAGCGCAAGTACACGGCGAAGGACGCCAAGACCCTCACGAACGAGGTGATCGGTGTCGTCGCAGAACTCATGCCGATCAACCCGGTCGAGGGATATACGCCCGGTGACAACCCGGCGATGTCCGTCCTCAGAAACATCGCCCCGGATGCAATCGCGCCTATCATCGATGTGGCGACGAACCGGAGCTTCGCGGGCATCCCCCTGTGGAAGGAGAATGTCTACGACGAGACGATGCCGCTTTCCCAGAGCGCGTTCGCCAGCACGCCGGAGATTCTGAACAAGGCGGTCATCAAGCTCGCCGAGGCCTCTGCGGATTGGCCGTACCATATCGACATTCCTTCCGGCGCCGTGCGCGGCATCCTCAAGGGATACGGCGGTGGTGCGTACACCTTCGTCGAGGACACCGGCAAGTTCATCTTCGCGGACGATGCTCACCCGCGTCGCTACGAGAACTTCCCGTTCATCAGCGGTTTCTCCGGATACCTGGAGGAAGACCGCCGGAACACATTCAACAGTAACGCCCTCAACCGGTACAAGCAGCTGTCCAAGGACTTCGTCAAGTATGTCCGCATGGCGGCGCCAGGAGAGGACATCGACGAGTCCGCGGTCTACAACAACCCGGACGAGCTCCCGGCGAAGGCGAAGACCTACATCACCCTTCACAAGGACGCCTGGATTCTCGGGCAGATGTACTACGAGGGGATGAAGGAGAAGTCCGGAGCGACGACGACCAAGGTCGACAAGCGTGGAAATGTCCGCACCGTCACCGTCAAGGACGACCTCAAGACCCTCCGCAGCGAATGGACGAAGAAGAAGAACGAGTACGCAAGGATCGCCAAGGACAAGAACTCGACGGATGCAGAGAAGGAGGAAGCGGAGAAGGCGATGAACAAGGCGTGGCTGCGGTACCTCGATTCCGAGGATGCGCTGGTCGACCGGCTCATCAACGAGGAATACTTCCACATCAAGCAGAAGGTCGAGAACGGCATCCCTTACGACCCGCCGAAGGATACCTGGAGCGAGAGGCTTTACAATTGGACGAATAAATAGTTCGGTAATATATGAAACGAGTAACTGAAACAGACATAAGGGTCCTCCGGTCGAGAGCCGGGAGGACCCCGAGGCCGAAGACGAAGGTCGGTATTGACGGCTCGATTCAGTTGACCGGGAACGAATTCAAGTGCACGAAGGAGTCCCTGGACATTCTGACCTACGCGGGCCAGTGCAACGACGCGTTCTGGCACTACCGCAAGCAGGCGGACCGGAGCGCGGACTACTACAAGGGCAAGCAGTGGGGCGATCTCGTCGAGATCAAGGACAACTGCGGATGCGTGAAGAAGATCACGGAGGAGGAGTACATCAAGAGCCAGGGCCGTCCCGCTCTGAAGCACAACCTCATCCGTCCTATCGTCCGCAATGTCCTGGGCCAGTTCCGCGACGCCCCGTACAAGTCCGTGGTCTATTCCTCAGACGAGGGCGGCCAGGATGCGGCCGACCAGATGAGCGTGCGGATGAACGATGTCCTCCGCTACAACAACTCCATCGAGCGGGACGCCCGCGAGTACGAGTCGTTCCTCGTCACCGGCGCCGCGATATACATCATGGGTTACGCCTATGACGACGAGCTGAAGCAGCCGATGCCGTTCTTCCACTCGCTGGACTACCACCGTTACTTCCAGAACCCGGATGCGTCGGATGTGGCCGGCAAGGATGTCCACTTCTGTGGAGATTTTGTGGACATCCCTCTCGACGAGGTGAAGTCCAAGTACGCGCACAATACGGCGCAGGAGCAGGCCATCGAGGACATCTACCACCACGAGAGCTACATCCTCCCGGTGATGTGGCAGGCGTTCGTCCAGGCCAACCCGTCTGCGAAGAGCTTCCTCGGCACCACCAACGACGGAAACTGCCGGGTCATCCGCGTCTGCCGCCTGGAGGGCTTCTGGGACCTCACCGTCCATGACTACGCGGACGCCTCCTACGAGACCTATTCCCTGCGCGAGTTCCCGGACAAGCAGGCCGATATCGACGCGGAGATCGCCCGTCGGAAGAAGATGGCCGCCGACATGGGGATCGACTACGAGGACCCGTCCAACCAGTTGAAGATCTCCTACGAGAAGAAGTATGTGCGACGCTGGGTCTACTACCACCTCTCCCCGTGGGGTCACATCCTGTGGGAGGCTGAGAACCCGTACCAGCATAACAGCCACTGCTATGTGGTGAAGTTCTACCCGCTCTTCCAGGGCCAGGCCTACGGCATGGTGCACGACCTCATCGACCAGCAGCGGATGGTGAACCGGATGCTCATCAACCTGGACTTCGCGATGAGCGCCAGCCAGCAGGGCGTCCTAATCGTCGACGAGGACAGCATTCCGGACGACCTGGACATCGAGGACATCGCCGAGGAGTGGACCCGTTACCGCGGTGTCATCAAGCTCAAGCTGAAGGACGGCGTCACCGCCCCGATCCAGCTGACCGGCCACCAGGTGAACATCGGCCAGTTCGAGATGATCAACCTCATGATGAAGATGATGATGGATATCTCCGGCGTCCAGGGCGCCATGCAGGGCAAGGCCGCCGTGGCCGGCACCCCGGCTTCCCTCTACGCCCAGCAGGTGTCCAACTCGCAGATCAATGTCCTCGACTACGCCGAGGCGTTCGCCTGGTTCCTCGAGCAGCGCGACTACAAGCTCATCCAGCTCATCCAGCAGTACCTGGGCGACGAATACTGCCCGGCGCCGGAGGGAGCGAAGGAGGAGGCGAAGAAGTATGTCGCGGCCGAGGTCCGGAAGTACAAGCTGAAGAACACGATCCGCCGGGCCATGGACCATGCGGTGGTCCGTCTGTTCCAGGAGCAGCTGATGGCGAACCTCCTGCTGAACGGTGCGGCGTCCATCCAGCAGTACGCGGCGATGGGCGTCCCGTTCGGGAACGACCTTCTCGCCAAGATCGGCCAGGCGCAGACCCAGGTCCAGAACGGCCAGGGGATCAGCCAGCAGCAGATCGCCGACATCCAGGCGTCCCTGCCGGACATCGACCCGGCCAAGATGACTTCCACGATGGAATTTGCACAAAGATAGGAGGAGACACATGGAAATCGACAGAACCATCACCAACCTTTGGACCATCGTTCTCCACGAGAGCGAGGTCTTCGACCGCGTCACGGACGAGTCGCTCCAGGCCGTCTACCAGCGGGCCGAGTCGAACCCCAAGGAGGACGGCGCGGTCATCACCGACGACGACCGTGCCTTCTTCGAGCGCTACTACAGGGCCGCCCTGGCCGAGCTGTCCGCTCTCCTTGCGAAGCGGACCTACCGGTACGGCGGCGGCATCCGCAACGAACATGACCCGGACACGGGTTTCATCACGACGATCTACACGCTTGCGATGACGGACAACCATGAGTCCGGCCTGCACCAGGCTCTCGCATCCCACTGCCTCGAGTTCATCGTGGCGAAGGTTAACGAGAAGTGGTACGGCCGCGGGACGGACTTCGGGAGCGAGGCCGAGAAGCAGCAGATCCGCCACATCCTCAACCACCGCCGCTTCCCGTTCGAGCGGCCTTCCAGACCATTTTAGTGATAAACCTCAAATAACATTTGCCTTATGTACTCCAAGACCACTGGTAAGATCCAGTTCTACTACAACAAGAGTGTCCTCTTCAACGATGTGTCCCTCATGTCGAACTACATGTCGAAGAACCTGTCCACCAAGGACGGCAACTCCCTCACCGACGACTACGCCATCAGCGATGACGAGCGGGACCTCGTGGAAGTCTGCATCCGCGCCACACTGCCCGACATCTACGAGGCGATGGTGAAGATCACGAACTCCATCAATTCCGCGTTCGATGACGACGACACGACCGCTATCACCGGCCAGCACTGCGTGTCGTTCACCATCCAGGACAACGCCGCGTACAACGAGAATGTCCTCAACATGGTGGACGCCAGCCTGTACAACTGCCTCAAGCATGGGACGCTGAAGGAGGTCTACTCGACGGTCGTCCAGCCGGAGTTCTTCAATACGACCTCCAGCCGTTTCGTTGCGGAACTGTTCAAGTTGAAGCAGCGCCTGTTCCAGCTCAAGAAGAAGAGCGTGGTTTCTAGCCTCACCTAGAAGGAGGATTCGCCGCCGGTCTGTCCGTGCTTTACCGAGGACGCTCTGCGAGGGGCGTCCTCAAGTATTTTGACGGGTTCCATGCCGCCGAACGCGATGTAGTTGCCGACGGCCGTGGTGTCCTGGATATCGTCGTGGGTTCCCTCCATGGCCTCGATCTTCCCGCCGGGGGCGTTCATCAGCCACATGGCCTCGTTGGCGGCGTCCTGTGAGTACTCCATGTAGTCTCCCTCGCGGATGCGGACGGTGTAGTCGTCGTAGGCCAGGTACTTGGTCTGCTTGTTCATGTGCCATCCGATGTGGCGGGTAGCCTTGTCGTCCTTGTTGTCCGGGGTGGTCCGGCGCCGGTAGAGGTTCTCGTAGATGCCGGCCAGGGTGTCCAGGACCGTGTAGGTGTGGTCGCCCTCGGAGACGGCGGCGTCGTCGGACTTCTTGTTCTTGGATTCGTATGTGTTGGACTCGATGACGAGGAGGGCGTTGTCGTAATAGTGCGCTATCTGCGCGGCCTTGTAGGCGAGGAGGTCCGGGTCCACATGCCCGCGCCAGAGGGCGGCCCGTTCCAGGGCGCCGAACTCGCCGGCCATGGAGATGCGGTCGAAGACGGATATCACGGACCAGTCGGCCCGGTAGCTCCGGCCGCCGACATCGACGGTGACCAGGAACCGGTTCTTGACCTTCTTCCCGGCTGGCAGGTTGTCCTCCGGGTATATCCATATCTTCAGCACCTCGGACTGCAGGGCGTCGTTCGGGTAGAGCTTCACATTATCCATGATCTTCTCGCCGACGGTTGCGTCGCCCCGGATGTCTCCGATGAACTTCGGCTTGCGGACATTCTTCTTCAGCCAGTCCAGGAGGTCGTCGGAGAAGTACCGGCCGCTCTTGGTCTGGAACGCCTCCTCGGCGGTGGTCGGGTACTCGGACTTCATCTGGAAGTCGTTCCAGTTCTTCTCCTTCTTGTACCTATTGTACCAGTAGATTCCGTCGAGCGTGGCGCCCTGTTCCCACTGCCACCAGTTGTAGTCCGTCCAGGTCTCGACGAACTCCTCCGTGCTCTTGTAGCGGTCCAGGTACCTGCGCGTGTAGCGGGCGTCCACATACCATCCCACGAAGACGGGCCGGATTCCGTTCGTACCGTGCTCCTTGTTGTCCACGGCGGCGAGGTACTGCCGGTGGAAGTAGTTGCCGACGCCCTTCGCGGTGGACTCCATCACGATCATGGTGCCGGGCACATCGGGGACGGTGGAGTACAGGGCCATCGCGACATCGTCACCCTTGGCCTCCTTGGTGTCCTTCCACAGGCCGACCTCGGACAGGTGCACCATGGAGAAGTCGAAGGAACGCAGGGCGTCCGGCTTGGTGGCTGAACCGATCTGGATTCGGCATCCGCGTTCCGGGATGATTCTGATGAGCTCGGTGCCCTCGAACCGCCGGAAGGATATGGGGTCGCTCCATCGCGGGAGTTTCGCGATGAGGTTCTTGTACATGGTACGGATGTTCACCGCCTGTGTCTGGTTGAGGGCGACGATGCAGGAATGCCAGTTCTCGAACCAGTAGCGCTGGAGCCAGCTCATGTAGCACTGTGTGCAGGTGGAGCCGCCCCACTGGCGGGCCTTCACCAGGAGGATTCTGATTGGGACGCCGGCCAGGCGCTGGCGCTCGAATTCGGCCACGAGGATTCGCTGGCCCTTGTTGAGGATGAGCGGGATGAACGACTTTGTCTCCTTGTCCTGGATCTTGTCCTCGGTGGCGGCGCTGAACTCGAAGTCGTATTTGAGCCGGAGCCGGACGAGGTTCTCGTTGACGAGCTTCCGGTTCTCCTCGGTGTCGTACTGGCCGGTCGCCCGGAGCAGGCCGGACGGGCCCTTGTATTTGAGGAACGCCCGGACGAACGGGTCGTCCATCATCTGGTTCGGCACCCAGTAGTCTTTCCCGTCGATGTTCAGCTGGGTACGCTGGACGACCTCTCCCTGTTCATCCCCCCGGATCGGGTCGTAGGTGCGGAAGTATACCTCCCTCCTGGCCCGGTCCGTACGGAGCATTTCCTTTATCTTCTCCCTATCTGTCGACATGTTCTAGGCAATCTTTTAGGAGCGAAAGCAGGAGGTTGTTGCGTTCCAGGGTGGACGATATCTCCTCGTTCACGGCGTTGATGTTCTCCATGAGGGTGAGGACATTTTCCCGGAATGCAGTGATGTTCACATTTTGTGCATTATTTCGCTCTGCGATGATGTTCAGCAGCCGGCCGCTGCTTATCCCGTACCGTAGTGACACGGCGTCATATGCCTCCTTCCTCGCCTGTACCGGGTCGACCCCCTGGTGCACCCTGTGGCCGAAAATCGAGTAGAAGAAGGTTACGATCTCACTGTTACCGCCGAAGCCTGTCCGGTATTTGCTCATAGCGTGAGCGAGAGTATTCCTACTAACCGGTACAAATATAAAAAAATTAAACGGTTTTCACAAATTGTGAACTATGATAGTTGTCAACAGAGTATTTTCGGGCCGTAATATATAAGTCATATTATGCCCGAGAAAGAAGAAACCCAGATCAACGCAGCGCCCGCGATGCCCAAGTACCGGGAGAGACTGCGCGGCCGCTATCCGGATTCCAATCCGCAGAGCGACCAGGAGTGGGACGACCTTGCCGAGCGCGCGTACGGAGAAGACGAGGAGAAGATCAAGAACTTCGAGGACAACGCAAAGGTTATCGAAGACCTCATGGATTCCGACAAGGACCTGGCGTCCGTCGTTTCCGAGATGATCGTCAACGGAACTCCTTTCCGTGCCGCAGTCGCCAAGTTCTTTGATCCCGAAAGTCTCGTCGCCAAGGAAGGCGATGACGACTACGACTACTACCAGAAGTCTTCTGAAGAGCGGAAGAAGATGGGACAGGCGTTCCGTGAGCGCGGCGCACAGAAGCGCGCCAACGAGAAGGAGGCCTACGACAACATCGACAAGTTCGCCGAGAAGCACGCAATGGAGGCCGCCGAGAAGGAGGCGTTCATCAAGTTCGTCAACGAGCTGTACGATGACCTCTCGCTGCTCAAGCTCACCTCCAAGACGCTCGAGAAGCTGTACAAGGCTATGACCTACGACGAGGCAGTCGCCGAGGCCGCCGAGGCCGCCGAGATCGACGGCAAGAACCAGGCTATCGAGGCCGCCCGCGTGAAGAAGACCGCTGAGACTGCAGGCGACGGCGTGCCCGCCCTCCAGGGTGGCAGCGCTCCCGAGCCCGAGAAACCGAAGAGCAATCCTACAATCTTCGATGATATTCGACCCAGAAAATTCTAAACAACCAAAACCGTAACAAACCATGAAGTTCAGTTCTTACGCTCCCAAGTATGCGCGCTTCATCGTTGGCCCCGGCTCTGCCGAAGTCACCGAAAGCGTAGCCTCCGGCGCCAACCAGGGTCCCATCGACGGCACCACCGTCGTGGGCGAGAATGCGCCTTCCACGACCGTCGTCAAGGCGGCCTACATGGACGATGATCTCGACAAGAAGATCGTCCTCATCCGTCCCCAGGACACCCCGATCGACACCTTCACCCGCAGCATCGCCAACAACGTCAAGAGCGAGGCGTGGGAGGCCGGCGGTTGGGAAATCGGCACCCGCGAGATCGTCGACCAGGTGAACGGCGCCGTCAACGCTTCCGCCACCACCATCGCCGTCGACAACGCCGACATGTGGAAGCCGGGCGACACCTTCATCGTCCACTCCATCAACAATGGCGAAGATGCCGGTCCGCTCCTGGATTCCAACAACAAGCCCGTCCAGTGCCTCATCAAGAGCATCAGCTCCAGCACTCTGACCGTGCAGCGCGTCGGTGCTCTCAGCGCCGCCCTTCCGGCCATCCCCGACAATAGCTTCATCTACCGTCTGTCCCCGGCCGTGTCCGAGCTCGAGGCCTCCGTCGAGGGCTTCGCGATCCAGCCTTCCGACCGCAAATACTACAACCAGACCCACATGTGCCAGGTCGAGGAATCCGTCATCCACGCCCTCCTCAAGAAGAAGGTCGCCATGGACTTCTCCGTCTACAAGGAGCAGACCCTCTGGGACTTCAAGCGTGGCATGGAACTCTCCAACCTGTTCGGCGTCGGCGGTCTCTCCAAGAACGCCAAGGGCGAACTCGTCCATGTCGCCACGGGTCTCTGGTGGCAGATGAACCAGCAGTCCACCGTGGACTTCTCCGCCGCCATGACCGACCAGGACTGGAACTCCCTCGGCCGCGCCATCTTCGAGGGCAACAACGGCGCCGATCGTCGCCTCCTGTTCGCCGGTAACGGCCTCCTGGAGCAGATCGCCAATGTCAAGTCCTACCAGAAGCAGCTCGAGGCGAAGAACACCGAAATGGTCCTCGGCCTCCGCGTCTTCAAGATCGAGACCCCGTTCGGCGAGCTCCTCGTCAAGCCCATGGGCTCCCTGTTCAACGGCTACTTCGCCAAGTGCGGTATGGTCATCGACCCGAACTTCGTCAAGAAGTATGTCATGGAGCCGCTGACCACGACCCAGCTCGACCTCAACAAGACCGGCCAGCGCCGCGTGGACAACGCCGTCCGTATCCACGAGACCTACAGCCTGTTCCTGGAGAACCTGCCGTGCCATCGTCGGATCATCCCGGCCTAAACCTCAACCTAACTCTGTATCACGGGGCGGTGGTGGCTATTCACCGCCGCCCCATTTCAATCGAAGATAGTATGTCAAGGAAGACTTATAGGACCTATTCGCTGAAGAGCCTCCAGATTTGTCTCAAGGACGAAGAAGGCAAGCGGATCGAAATCGTTTTCCGCGGTGGAATCCAGATCGACTCCACGGCGAAGTTCGTCACGGCCGAGAAGTACATCCAGGACCGCCTGGAGAAATTGAGCGGTTTCGGCCGCGACTACTACCTCGAGTCCGAGGTCGATAACACTCCCGTCGAGGCGCCGGCCCCCGAGGTGAAAGTCGTCGATGCGCCTGCCACCGAGAAGGAGATCGTCAACGGGATGAAGGATTCCCGCCGGTTCAAGAACCTGGTGGAGATGAAGAACGCGATGAAGGAGGTCGGCATCGAGCTCGATGACGACGCCAACTACGCGAAGGCGAAGGCCGTCGCCGCCAAGGCCGGCTATGACTACCAGATCAAGAAGTAACGCATCATGGCAACGACACGGGCACAACTTATTCAGCATGTAGCGCTCCGGATGGACGAGGTCTCTCCGGAGATCGTGGCCGCCGACCTGGTGGTCGACGGCTCTGACGGTAATCCGCTCTACACCCTCATCGACGGTCTGGTCGACGGCGGTGCGCTGGAGTTGTTCTCCGTCGCTCCTTACTGGCGTCTTCCGCAGTCTCAGTTCGCCGCGACCGATTACGAGACCGTCGGGAAATCCATGTCGATCGACGACGGGAAGGGGAGCATCGCTACCCGGAAGATGATCCGTCTGAAGCTCCCGGATGATTTCCTTCGCGTAGCGGAGATCACATGCGACGAGTTCCAGCGCCCCATCACGGAGGCGGTTCCGGAAATCTCCGAGCTCGGCAAGCGCCAGCACAATCCGTTCCTCATGGGCAAGGAGTCGAGGCCGGTCGGCGTCCTCTCACACGGCATCTGGGGTTCCTCTCCGTGCCGGGAGATCGACTGCTACTCGGTGGCGTCGACCGCGACCAACCTCGTGGCCACCTATATCCCGAAGCCGACGATGCCGGAATCCGGCTCGGCCAGCGATGTCGAGACGGTCATTCCTCCCGTCCTCCTTCCCGCTCTCGAATGGCTCATCGCCGCCCGCACATTCGGCGCCCGCGGAGATGCGAATCACGCCGCGATCTGTCAGCAGAACGCTCAGAATGTTCTCGTGTAAACGCAAACAAATAAAAGAATACATACCATGACCAGAGAAGAAATCATCAAGGCCGTCAACAACTTCCGCGGGAAGAACCGCGAGTTCTCGCAGGAGATTGGGCCTATCATCGAATCCCTGCTCGGACTTATCACTCCCGCCGAGGCGACTGATATCACCGCGCTCACCGAATAAACGACAAGGGACATGTCAGCAGTTCATTCTGACCTCGCGTTCGTAGGTCGCCCGGGAGGCAACCCCGGTTGCGGTTGCTGTAACCCCTGCCAGGGCGGAACCGTGGTGTTCCGCTCTGTCTGGGACCGTCTTTGTCAGCAGCTCTTCGGCGCCATCCCTGCGGGGATGGACTCCGAGGACCAGCTGCCGGACATCGAAATCTGGAAGGACGGGGTAGTGATGACCAAGGACACCTACCCCTATTCATTTACTGTAATGACTGAAAGCGGAGAGGTCGTTCCGAAACCCGCCGATGTCGTTCTTTACAAAGGAAAATACTATGTCATCGGAGCCGTTGACGAATAATATATAGGAAATCATGGCAAAAGTACAACATACTTGCACCGGGTGCGTCCCGATTGACGCCTCCATCATTGATGTATATGTGACACTGGTACAAACTAACCAGTTCGTTACTGATGCAGAAACGGGCCGTGCCCTGGCAGAGGCGGCTCGTGTTACCGCAGAGAACGCCCGGAAGGCCACATTCTCGGAAGACCATAGTCGTGCCGTTACTGATCATACCAACGCGCAGACCGCTATCAATAATGCAAATGCAGCAGCGGCCGCCGCGAGTGCCGCCGGAATCACATCGGCATCGGCTTCCGTTGATTCCAATGTCGGCACCCCTTCCGTGGATGTCAGCCTCGTCAACAAACAACTCTCTCTCTCCTTCCACAATATCAAGGGCGAGAAGGGCGAGAAGGGCGACCGTGGTGACGGTGCGATTCCCGTCGTCAACGACCTCGTTACGGGCGGTACCAACGCGGCTCTCTCTGCCGAAATGGGTAAGACCCTCAACACCACCAAGCAGGCCACCCTCGTTTCCGGTACGAACATCAAGACCGTCAACGGCGAGTCCCTGCTCGGCGAGGGCAACATTGTCGCCGGTGATCCGAACGCGGTCAAGTATGTGGCGCAGACTCTTACGGACGCGCAGAAGGCGCAGGCCCGCACGAATATTGATTCCTATCAGAAACCCTCTACGGGCATTCCCGCGACCGACCTGGCATCTGCCGCGCAGACCTCTCTCGGCAAGGCGGACACCGCCTATCAGAAGCCGTCCGGCGGTATCCCGAAGACCGACCTTGACTCCGGCGTCCAGGGGTCCCTGGATCTTGCGGACTCCGCCATCCAGGCCCGTCCGATGGGCGAAGTTGACCCGACCATCACCCCGGCTGACTACGCGACGACCGAAGAACTCAGCGAATTAGAGGCCAAAGTGACTAATGTATTTGTCGGGGCTGACAACTCCACAAATGTGGCAATCAATACGCAGGGAGTTGTAAACGATTCAAACATTACCGTCACTACGGACTTTATGGAACTTAAAACCATAAGTGTCCCAATCAATGTGTCGGGGGAACTCCCTGCCGGGAAGTACATCGGTGCAAGAATCGTTTTCTTCAATGAAAACAAAGTTGCCATTGATTATTGGGGGTCATATACGGGGAATGTGATGCCCAAGACTTATACTGCACCCGCCGGGTCTAAATATGTCCGTCTTTCTATACGATTGATAGATAGTTCGACAAGCGAGGAATCCGTCATAACTCCTGCTTCGGTTGAATCTTATAAAGTGAATTTTCCGGCAAAGACTATCCCGACATATAACGAGTTTTTAGAGGTAAAACAAGTTGCCGACTCGGTAAACACCAAAGTATTTTCGTATCCTCTTACATCAAAGAACACGGAATTGTTGGTAATGCAGACCGATTATTCAATGAATACATCCGATATAACGGTCATTTCCAACTATATCAAAGTAAAAGGCAACCAAATTACTTTCAATGTCGGCGGAACTGTTTCCGGGACAATAGCATTCCGCATTTTCTATTTTGATGCGAACAAGACACCATTTGATTGGCAGGGGTCTTACGGAAATAATACTTTGTCGAAAACATTCACCCCCCCGGCAAACACCGCCTTTGTCCGTATTTGTTTGAGAAATCTTGTAAACGGGACTGCACAAACACTTTCCGAAACGAGCATTGATTCTTGGGGTGTTTCTTGCGATGGTATCAATATGGCCGATTCCGATGATATTGTCGGGGTCTCCGGGTTTTCCGATGATATTATTTCTTTGAATGACAGGCGATTCTATGCCCCTGCTATTGCTAACCTCAAAAGGGCAAGGCGGTCAGTTAGTGGAGTTGTAGAGACACCTGCACCCCTTGTCTTGTTGCAGTTTACCGACCTTCACGGCAACGCACACAATCTTGCAAGACTTGCACGGTTCAAATCTTCGGTAGGTGGAAATATTGACGGTGTTGTTTGCTTGGGGGATAGTGTTTACAATACTATTGCAGACACTTTCGCCTTTTGGTCTGCAAGCGAGTATGCCGGATTTCTCAACACTATCGGCAATCACGATGCTGCATCAGCAGGAAATCTCGCGCCCAGGATGGATGTGTATGAAAAGTTTATCGCACCTTTCGTTTCTGCTTGGGGTGTGGTTCAACCGGACGGTGCATCGGCGAATGGATATTGCTATTATTACAAAGACTTTTCTGCGAATGCCATCCGTCTTATTGTATGCGATTCAATGTATTGGGATAACACGCAAAAATCGTGGTTGGATTCCGTCCTTGAAGATGCTATTACATCCGAATTGTCCGTTATTATCGCTCAACATTATCCGTTATCTTCATTACAAGCAAATTTCATTGATTGCAGTTTTACATCCATCAAGGTTGAAAACGGAATCGGTGACGGGATGCCGGATGAAATTCTTGCAAGTGTGGATTCATTCATTTCTGCCGGGGGTAAGTTTATTTGCCACATAAATGGACACACGCATTGCGATATGATTTCGTATTCCAAAAATACGGTACACAAACAACTATCCATTACAACTGACACCGCAACAAATGAACTGCCACAATGGAATGACGGAGACCGTACAACGGGGACGAAATCGCAGGATGCGTTCAATATTGTAGGATACGATACATTTTCCAAAACCATTCGCATTGTCAAGGTCGGGAAAAACCTCAATCAAGCACTACAAAATGCCATATATATCACAATTAAATATGATGAAACGGGTGTTTCTATGCCGGAAATATTGAATCAAAGTTAATCATTTTCGGCCCTAATTCGCAGGGTTAGCATATGAGAAGAGGGAGCGGACATCCGCTCCCTTCTCTTATTCATCCCGGATGTAACTGTCGAATGTCCGCAGATCCGCGTGGCCGGAGCATCGTTTTACCGCATGTAGGTTGTGGCCCCGGAGGACATTGA
>Ga0326513_10001909_pt1 | contig 15665 bp, 19 predicted proteins | sample 2_2465_0518_D_FD_203654 | JGI IMG/M metagenome (GOLD analysis project Ga0326513, IMG submission 203654) | Bovine rumen microbial communities from UC Davis, California, United States - 2_2465_0518 | ecosystem: Host-associated > Mammals > Digestive system > Stomach > Rumen | place: USA... | reverse complement strand
ACTTTCTCCAACTCTGACCATGATTTCACTTAAAGGAGCCTTTATGACTGCAAAGACATGGCGAAGTCGAATAAAGAAAGCCTGTGTTGATGCAGGCACATACAAGAAGTGCTTTGACTCGGTGATTGACACGCTCTCCCAGATCATGGCCGAGAGGGATGAAGCCCGTGAAGCATACGATGGCGTCCCGATCGTGGAGCACACGAACCAGGGTGGGAACACAAACCTTGTCCAGAACCCGGCGCTCCGGCTTATCAATGACCTGAACCGTGATGCGCTGGCGTACTGGCGGGAGCTTGGATTGACTCCAAAAGGCTTGAGGCAGATCAATGAAGCGGCGATTAAAGAGACAAAGACGACATCTGCTTTAGAGAAGGCGCTGGCGAAGCTTGAAACATAAGCATTGGGCCGACGTGCTGAAATACTGCGAGGATATCCGGAGCGGGAAAAAGATCGCCTGTAAAGAGACAAAGCAGGCTGTGGAACGTTTCTACCGCGACCTGGAAAATCCGGATTATGAGCTTGTCCATAAAGCTCCGGAGTTCTGCATCAGCATCATCGAGTCGACGATTAAGCACCAGCAGGGCGAAACGCTTGACGGAAAGCCGCTTCGAGGCAAGCCGTTCCTGCTCCTGCCTTTTCACAAATTCATTATTTACAACCTGGTCGGGTTTAACCTTGCCGGCACGGATGTGGTCCGGTTCCACGAGGCCCTGATCTATATCCCTCGAAAGAACATCAAGACCAGCTTCTCCGCCGCTCTTGCCTGGGCCCTGTCCCTATGGTATCGCAATTCCGGCGCGAAGACCTACATCACCGCTGCAGCCCTGATGCAGTCGCTCGAGTCTTATAATTTTCTGACCTACAACGTCAAGAACATGGGCGAGTGGGACAAGGACGGCGGGCATGTCCACATCATCGACAACAACAACGAACACTCAATGAGCGCACAGCTTGGCGAGGGTTCGTTTTTTATTCGCGCACTCGCAGCCAACCCGGATGCACAGGATTCACTGAACTGCAACATTGCGATCTGTGACGAGATACACGCCTTTAAGCAGCCAAAGCAATACAACCTGTTCAAAGAGGCTATGAAGGCCTACACGAATAAGCTGCTGATCGGGATCAGTACGGCCGGCGACAACGAGCAGGCGTTTCTCGGGCAGAGGTTGAAGTATTGCAGGAAGGTGCTCGACGGCACCGTGAAGGATGAGCAGTATTTCATCTTCATGGCTTGCGCGAACCCGGATGAAGAGACCGGAGAAATCGACTATACGAACCCGGTCGTGCATGAGATGGCGAATCCAGCCTATGGTGTCAGTATCCGCCCGAATGAGATCCTGAACGACAGCCTGCAGGCCATGAACGACCCACAGCAGCGCAAGGATTTCTTCGCGAAGTCTTTAAACGTCTACACGAATGCCATCAAGGCATGGTTCAACCTGGATGAATTCCGACGGAGCGATAAGAAGTATTCCTGGAGCCTGCAGGAGCTGTCGCGGCTCCCAATCGACTGGTACGGCGGCGCGGATCTGTCGAGAACATACGACCTGACCGCCGCGGCTCTGGTGGGTAATTACAAGGGGACGGACATCATCATCACGCATGCCTTTTTTCCGGTCACGCAGGCTGCCGCAAAGGCAGACACGGATAACATCCCTCTGTACGGCTGGATGGATGACGGGTGGCTCACCATGTGCAACAGCCCGACCGTCAACATCGGTGATATCGTCCGGTGGTTTATCGACATGCGGAAGATGGGCTTTAACATCCGGCAGGTCGGGCATGACCGGAAATTTGCCGGTGAGGAATACTTCCCCGCGATGAAAAAGGCCGGATTCAAGGTGATTGACCAGCCGCAGTACTACTACCTTAAATCCCAGGGGTTCCGGCATATCGAGAAGGCGGCGAAAGACGGGAACCTGTACTATCTGCACTCCGATGCATACGAATACTGTGTTGGCAATGTCATGGCTGTAGAAAAGACGGACGACATGGTCCAGTACGAGAAAGTGTCTCCGGAGATGAGAATAGATCTGTTTGATGCCTCTGTCTTTGCAGTAGTCAGGATGTGTGAAGACATGGAAAAGCGCCGGAAGGCCTCCGGCTGGTGGGGTGATAAATGAGAAAGAAAAGAATGAGAAAAAAGAGAGACAGCACACAGACGGTAAAGAGTCCGATTGCCGTCTGGCTCGCGGATGGTGATCTGTCCTGTGCCGGCTATGTATCGCTTGACCAGAATCCGGAGATCCTCACGGCCTGCAGACGGATCGCCCAGCTGATCGGGGCAACGACCATCTACCTGATGAATAATACAGCGGACGGTGATAAGCGGATCGTGAACGAGCTTTCCAGGGCGGTCGACATCGAGCCCATGCCAAACATGACGCGCTCGACTTGGATGGAAGCGATCGTGATGACACTGCTGTTGTACGGAAAGGGAAATGCGATTGTCGTCCCGCATACGTGGAAAGGGCTCCTGCAGAGCCTGGAGCCGATTGCCTCAGACCGCGTGCAGATCGTTCCGGACGGCAATTCCCGCCGGGACTACAAGGTGATGATTGACGGAATTCCAAAGGATCCGTCGAATCTCTGTCACTTTGTTTACAACCCGGACAAGATTTACTCATGGAAAGGACGCGGCATTGACGTTTCTCTCCGGGATCTTGCGGACAACCTTAAGCAGGCCCGTCACACAGAAAAGGCGTTTATGGCATCTGAGTACAAGCCGAGCATTATCGTCAAGGTGGATGCGCTGACGGATGAATTCGCGAGCGCTGAAGGCCGGCAGAAACTGCTCGACAGCTACGTCAAGCCCGCCCGGACCGGAGAGCCGTGGCTTATCCCGGCGGAACAGTTCCAGGTGGAGCAGGTGCGGCCGCTTTCCCTTGCGGACCTGGCTATCTCCGATACCGTGACGCTCGACAAGCGCGCTGTGGCAGCTATCATCGGAGTCCCGCCCTACATGGTCGGAGTCGGCGAATACAACGCTGGTGAATATAACGCCTTTATCAAAAATGTCATCATGCCGCTGTGTAAATCCATCGCCGCAGAGCTGACCAAGAAGCTCCTGATCAATCCGGCGTGGTACTGGCAGTTCAACGCATGGTCACTGATTGACTACGACATGGAAAAGGTGAGCGGCCTTCTCCTGCAGGGTGCTGATCGCGGCTTCGTGAATGGCGATGAATGGCGTGACAGGATGCATCTGAGCCCGGCCGGCCTGAAGGAATACAAGGTGCTCGAGAATTACATACCTTACGACAAAAGCGGCGACCAGCAGAAATTGAACGGAGGCAGCGAATGAGCCCACTGATCTGCAAACACGCCTACCGAGAGGGCGGCAAGAAGCGCGGGAAAGTCTACTGCAAAGTGAGCGGAATCGTCTGCGCACACGTCAAATGGTGCGAACTTAACGGCGAATTTCAGCAGCTCGCAAGCGCAGCAGACTGCCCGGGAAAGGACATGAAGGATGGAGAAGCGAGAGTGGAGGCAGGTACGCTCGGTACCGAGCCACTTTGAAGCACGGGAAGAGGAAGGGAAAAACCCCAGAATTGAGGGGTACTTTTCCGTATTCGATTCAATTTATGAGATCGCGCCCGGCATGACGGAATCCGTCGCCGCAGGCGCTTTTTCTAAGTCACTTTCAAATGATGTGCGGGCGCTCGTAAATCACGACACAACGCTCGTGCTCGGAAGAACAAAGGCCGGGACTTTACAGCTCCGCGAGGACTCACATGGCTTATGGGGCTCCGTCGAGATCAATCCGAACGATTCCGACGCGATGAACCTGTATGAGCGCGTGAAGCGCGGAGATGTCGACCAGTGTTCTTTCGGGTTCGAGATCCGGTCCGAGGATACCGACATCCGGGAGGACGGAAGCGTGCATTTTACACTGCGCGACGTGGATCTGTTTGAGGTGAGTTGTTGCACCTTCCCTGCGTACGAGTCGACCAATATCTCCGCCCGCGAAAAGCAGCGGGATGAGATCAAAAAGCGCGAGCTCGACGCATGGAAAGAAACCATGAAAAGGAGGTTACAGCATGGCACTGAAAGCGCTGATGCTCAGAAAGAGGCTGAATGATGCTATCAAGCAGCGCGACGCTCTGACCGCAAAGGACGCGGAATACGAGAAGCGCGAGGCTGAGATCGCCGCCAGCATCGAGGAGGCTGAGACAGAAGAGGAACAGGCCGCTGTTGAGGAAGCCGTTGAGGGCTTCGAGGCAGATAAGGCCGCACATGAACAGCAGAAAGAAGGCATCGAGGGGACTATCCGCGATCTCGAGGCCCAGCTGTCCGAAGAGGAAGCAAGGCAGGATACCACACCTGCAGACACGCCCGCAGAGGAACACGAGGAAAGGAAAGAGGTAATCGCTATGGATACCAGAAGCAAGATTTTCAGAAATATGTCTATTGCGGATCGTACCGCGATGTTTGAGCGCGAGGATGTCAAGGCCTACCTGGCCGGCGTCCGCACCGCGATCAAAGAGAAGAGGGCCATCACCAATGTGGGCTTGACCATCCCGGAGGTCTTCCTTGGCCTTCTGCGCCAGACCGTCGGTGAGTACTCCAAGCTTTACAAGCACGTTACTGTCCGCCCGATCTCCGGCACCGGTCGCGAAGTCATTCAGGGTGATGTCCCCGAGGCGATCTGGACAGAGTGCTGCGCAACCCTCAACGAGCTGTCTATCGGCTTTAACGATGTCGAGGTCGACTGCTACAAGGTCGGCGGCTACTTCAAGGAATGCAATGCGATCCTGGAAGATTCTGATATCGATCTGGCCGCTACTCTGCTTGATGCGATCGCGCAGGCAATCGGCAAGGCCCTCGACAAGTCCATGATCTACGGCCGCAACGCCGCCACCACGATGAAGATGCCTCAGGGTATCGTTTCCCGTCTGGTGCAGACCGAGGCCCCTTCTGGTTATCCTGCAACTGCCCGTCCCTGGGCCGACCTGCACACCAGCAACATCAAGACCATCACCGCGGCCAACAGCACCGGTATCAAACTGTTCCAGCAGATCCTGCTTGCGACCAACGCGATCCGCAACGACTACGCGACCGGCAATAAGGTCTGGGTCATGAACGAGGGCACTCTGAACACTCTCAAGGCTGAGGCTATGGGATTCAATGCGGCCGGCGCGATCGTTTCCGGCATGGAGGGCACAATGCCCGTCATCGGCGGCACTGTCGAGGTTTTGAACTTCATCCCCGACAACGTGATCATCGTCGGTTACTTTGACCTGTACCTTCTGGCAGAGCGTGCCGGCGCGAAATTCGCTGAGTCCGAGCACGTCTATTTCATCCAGGACCAGACGGTCTTCAAGGGCACTGCCCGTTATGACGGTACTCCCGTCATCCCTGAGGCGTTCGCGGCGATCGGTATCGCAGGCGTGACCCCCAATGCAACCATGACTTTCCCGTCTGATACGGCAAATGCCTGATAAAGCGAGGTGATCGATATGCTCCAGATGCTTAAAACCGACCTTGGTATCACGGCATCCGCATACGATGAGCGTTTGGGGCAGTATCTCGACGCCGCCCAGAAGCGCATCGAAGAAGAGGGCGTAACGCTCGACACGAACGATATCGGCGACATGCAGATTATCGTGATGTATGCAGCGTGGATGTGGCGGCGTCGCGACACGATGGAGGGCATGCCGCGGATGCTCCGGTATGCTCTCAACAATCGTGTTTTTGCCGAAAAAATGAAAGAGGAGGGCTGAGGCATGGATGATGTTTTGGAACTCCTCGGCGTAACGGTAACAAAGGATTCCCGCGGTGTGCAGAAAAAGACTTCGACATCGCGGGAAGTTTTTTGCAGACGCCGGAGCGTGAGCCGGTCGGAGTTTTTCGATGGAGGCCGCAACGGCCTGAACCCGGAATACCTGTTTGAGGTATTCGCCGGAGATTATGACGGCGAAACGATGTGCAGATACAACGGCAAGCCCTATGCGATTTACCGCACGTATCTGCCGGACAATGCCGACTACATCGAGCTGTACGTGCAGCAGGAAGGCGGCACAAATGGCTACTAAATGCACGATTGAGACATTCCCCGCAGAAATCCAGAAGATTCTTCAGAAGTACGGCGAGGAAGTCGATAAGAACCTTGGGAGCGTCATCGACGAAGTGGCGCAGAAGGGCGTCGCGGCTCTCCGCTCATCGTCTCCGGTGAATCCGAAGGGCAAGAAGTCGGGAGCGTATGCGCGAGGGTGGAAAGTTGAGAAGACCACCGCGAAGGCCGGCAGGGGTCTCAGTACGACAGCCACCATCTACAACACGCATCCGAGCCTTCCGCACCTTCTGGAGCACGGGCACGCCCTCAGGCAGGGCGGACGCTCGCCGGCAACTGTACACATCGCTCCAGTCTCCGACATCATTTTCGAGGAAATCGGACAGAGGTTAATCAAGTTATGACATACGCAGAAGTAAATTCCCTAATTGAATCAATCGGCATCCCGTCTGCGTATTATCAATTCACGGCTGACACGGCTGTGCCGCCGCCGTTTATCTGCTTCTACTTTGAGTACGACGCCGACCTGTACGCGGACAACCGCAACTACCAGAAGGTCGCACGCCTCATGATCGAGGTCTACACGGATGAGAAAGACTTTGACCTGGAGGCGAGAGTAGAAGCTGCACTAAACGACGCCGACATCGCTTATGTCCGCAATGAAATGCCGATTGAGTCGGAGCGTCTTTATTTAGTCACTTTTGAAACCAGCATCATTATCACAGAGGAGGCTAACGAAAATGGCTGATACTGCAAACAACAAGATCAAATTCGGCCTGTCGAATGTCTACTATGCCGTGGCAACCATCGCCGCGGATGGCTCCGCGACATACGGCGCACCTGTCAGGATCCCCGGCGCGGTCAACCTTTCCCTTGAGCCGCAGGGTGAGAACACGCCCTTCTATGCCGACAATATCGTTTACTACACATCCGCCAGCAATGCCGGATACGAGGGAGATCTCGAAATCGCCCTGATCCCGGAATCCTTCAAGAAGGACGTACTCGGCTATGCAGAGGATGTGAACGGCATCCTGTACGAGGATGTGGATGCGAAGGCGAAGAATTTCGCCCTGCTCTTCCAGTTCGAGGGCGACGTCAAGGCTGTTCGTCATGTGCTCTACAACTGCACGGCGACCCGCCCGTCTATCGAGTCTGAAACGAAGACAGATTCCACCGAGCCCACCACTGAGAAGATCACCGTCACAGCGACCAGCGTGTACAACGCGGGGATTGAAAAGAACATCGTAAAGGCCAGATGCACGAAGGACCAGGCTGCACAGTACGCCGCATGGTTCGAGAGCATTTACCAGCCCGCAGCACAGGGCGCCTGATTCATCTAAGGAGGACGTATGTACAAAGTTGTAAAGATTGGAGACAAGGAAGTCCCCATGCTTGCCATGGCAAGCTCGGACATCTACTACAAGCGGCTTTTCGGCGAGGATCCGCTGAAAGTTGTAACCGCCCAGAACGAGGGCGACAACACCACCCTGCTCTTCCAGATGGGATTCATCCTGGCAAAGCAGGCGGAGCTCCGCGACCGCAAAAAGATGATGGCGCTCACAATGGACAATTATATCGACTGGCTCGACTCCATGGAGTACGGCGACTACATCGGGGCACTCGACCAGGTCGCCGCGGTTTACTACGGTAACCGCATTACATCATCTCAGGAAAAAAAAGTGAGCGGCCAATAGACCGCGACTGGAATGTCGCGCTTTTCATGCTCCGGGTGATCCAGGTTGGCCTTGACCTGTCTGATCTGGATTACCTGGAGTACGGAGAGGTGTTCGACATGTTTATCGAGGCCGGAAACGACCACTGCACATATCGACAGAAAGCAACACAGGCGGATTTTGATAAGTTTTAACCGGAGGTAGGGACTTTTGGCGGCAGGGAGACGAATAGCGGGTATCACCATCGAGATTGATGGCAATACTACGAAATTGACAAAGGCTCTTGCGGAAGTCGACAAGAGTCTGAAAAATACATCAACCCAGTTAAAGGACATCGACAAGCTCCTGCAGATCAAGCCGACCAGCACGGAGCTGTTGACACAGAAACAGAAGGCACTGCAGAAATCCATCACGGATACCAAACAGCGTCTGCAGGAATTAAAGAACGTCCAGAAGGACTCCGTATCACCAGAGCAGTGGGATGCTGTACAGCGTGAGATTGTCGAGACGGAAGGTAAGCTGAAAAGCCTTAACAAGGAATATCAGCAGTTTGGCTCTGTCGGGGCCCAGCAGGTCGCCGCCGTTGGCGAGAAAATGAAAGAGGTCGGCGGCACGATGGTCAGCGCAGGCCAGACCATGACTACGCACGTGACTGTGCCGATCGTCGCGGGCCTGGGGGCGAGCCAGGCAAAATTTGCAGAGGTCGACAAGACCATGCAGCTGACCAACTCGACCATGGGGAACACGGCAGAGCAGGCCGCGCTGCTTGACGCAGCCATGAAGGAAGCCGCTGGCAATTCAACGTACAGCATGAACGATGCAGCAACGGCAACTTTGAACTTTGCCCGTGCCGGCCTGAGTGCAGAACAGGCTGCGGCGGCTCTAGCTCCGGCAATGAACCTTGCCGCAGGCGAAGGCGGAAATCTTGACACGGTTTCCGGTGGCTTGGTCGCAACTATCAATGGCTTCCATGGATCCTTTGAGCAGGCCGGCACGTATGCGGACGTGTTTGCAAATGCGTGCAACAATTCCGCACTGGATGTTGACAGCTTGTCTCATGCGATGAGCGTCGCGGCTCCTATCTTTTCCGCGGCGGGCTACTCCGTCAATGACGCCGCCCTGTACATGGGGGTCATGGCCAATGCCGGCATTGACGCTGACAAAGCGGCAAACAGCCTGAAAACCGGACTTGCGAGGCTTGTCTCTCCGGCCAAAGAAGGCGCAGAGACGATGGAACAGCTCGGCATCTCCGTCACGAATTCGGACGGAACCATGAAGGATTCCGTCACGATCCAAAAAGAATTACACGATGCTTTCGGGAAGCTGTCGGAATCTGAACAGATTGCGGCGGCTTCTGCTATTTTTGGCAAAAACCAGATGGCTCCATGGCTTGCGCTGATCAACACTGCGCCCGGGGACGTCGGAAATCTGAGCACGGCGCTCGAACAGCAGGGTACTGCATCCCAGATGGCAAGCGACATGATGGGCGGCTATGGCGGCTCCATTGAAAAGCTGAAATCATCCGTGGATGTCCTCATGACATCGCTCGGTCAGATCGTCGCGCAGTTTTTACAGCCCATCATTGACAAGGCGCAGGAAGTAGTCGACTGGTTTAATAAGCTCGATTCCGGACAGCAGAAAATCGTCGTTACGATTGCCCTTGTGGTTGCCGCGATCGGCCCGCTCCTGATGATAGTCGGAAACATGATCATCATGATCGGTCAGGTGATGACATATGCCCCGATGATTTCCACAGCTATAACGGCGGTGTCCGGAGGCTTTGCGGGACTTACGGCGGCGGCCGGCGGACTGGCTACCAGTATTGCTGGTGTTGTCGCTCCGTTCCTGCCCTTTATCGCAATCGCCGCCGCAGTCGTCGCGGCCGGCGTCCTGATTTATAAGAACTGGGACACCATCAAAGCGTGGGCCAAAAAACTTGCTGAAGGCGTCAAGACGGCGTTTAACGCGCTGAAAGCTGGCGTCGTTGCTGTGCTGAATGCTGTCAAGGATTACTGTATAAAATCCTGGGACAACATCAAGACGCAGACCATGACGATCGTTAATGCGATCAAGACCGTTGTGACTACAGTCTGGAATGCCATCAAGACTGCGATCAACACGGTCATCAATGCGATAAAGTCCGTAGTCACCACCGGATGGAATGCCATCAAGACCGGCGTGACAACTGCGGTTAATGCGATCAAGACTGTCGTTACTACTGTCTGGAATGCGATCAAGACAGCCATAACAACCGTCGTTAATGCGATTAAGACGGCGGCAATGAGCGCATTCAACGGTATGAAGTCCGGCATAACATCTGTGGTCAACGGTATCAAATCTGTGGTCACGAGCGCGTTCAACGCGGCGAAAAACGCAATCGTCAATCCGATCAACAGCGCGAAGAATACTGTTAAGAGCGCGATCAGTGCTATGTCACGAGCGTTCAGCGGTGCAAAGTTTAAATTTCCGAAAATCAAGCTCCCGCATTTTTCGTGGACAATGCAGAGTATTGCCGGCATCGTAAAGGTTCCGAAAATCCATGTATCGTGGTATCGGAAGGCCTACGATAACCCGTACCTTTTCAACAGCCCTACCGTCATGAATACATCCGCAGGCCTCAAGGGCTTCGGGGACGGCAACGGTGGAGAAATCGTCTACGGGCGCAAGCAGCTTATGCGGGATATCTCAGAGGCTGCCGGCGGCGAGGCAAATTATACCGTCAATGTCTACGCGGCGCCTGGCATGGATGTAAACACACTCGCCCAGAAGGTGCAGGACAAATTCGTACAGTGGCAGAGGCAAAAGGAAGCGGCTTATGCGTAATTACTTTACCTTTGGCGGCATCGACAGCCGCGACCTTGGTATCTATATCAGCGGCGAGGGCGTCTATAACGCGCCCTCCCGCAACTATAATGCAATCGCAATCCCCGGGCGGAACGGCGACCTGCTCGGACTTGAGCGGCGCTTTTCCAACGTGGAAGTGAAGTATCCTGCGTTTTGTTATGGAGATTTCGCGAACCGTATCGCCGCGATCCGTGAAGCGCTCCTGTCGCTCGAAGGCTACCAGAGACTCGCGGACACCTATAACCCGGAAGAGTACCGCATGGCATACTTCGAAGGCGGCTTTGAAGTTGAGCCGACCACTGTGCATGATGCTGGAAATTTTGAATTGACTTTTACCTGTAAGCCGCAGCGCTATCTCGTCAGCGGCGAGACCGCACAGGCCGTGGCTTCCGGTGATACACTGAACAATCCGACAGGATTTGACGCGCTCCCGGTTATCCATGCGGTCGGCTACGGCATGATCGAGGTTGGGAGCCAGGCAATCGTAGTGGCCAACACATATCCGGAAGTGACGATAAACTCAGAGATCGCGGATTGCTACTACGACCTTCAGAGCGCAAACGATGCTGTATCTTTCAGCACCAACGATTTCCCTGTGCTCCATCCCGGAGCGAACGGCATCGCCTATAGCTCTACGTTTACATCTGTGACGGTAACGCCTAACTGGTGGAGGGTATAAGATGGTTCCAATTCTATTTGAATCAAACGCTACTGACTTCTCCACCAATGGCCTGACCCGCCTGTATGACTGTATGGAGTGCACTGTCACGGAAGAGCGCAACGGCATCTACGAGTGTGAATTTCAGTATCCTGTTTTTGGCCGGAGATACGACCTGATCAAGGAAGGCCGCATCATCGCAGTTACCCATGACGACACTGGAGACCGCCAGCCTTTTATAATCTATTCGAGAACCGAGCCGATGAATGGTGTCGTGACATTTAACGCGCACCATATCAGCTACAGGCTCGGAAATGTGATTTTAAAGCCGATGAGAGCAACCAGCATCTTGTCGGCTTTTCGTCTTTTTGAGACTGACACGATCACGGAACAGCCCTTTGCGTTCTGGACAAGCAAGGCCAGCGAGGGCAATTTCCACATCAAAACGCCGCGAAACTGCAAGGAAATGCTCGGCGGTACAGAAGGATCCATTCTGGATGCATTCGGTGGCGGCGAATACGAGTTTGATAAGTGGACGGTTAAGCTCTATCAGCATCGCGGGCGGGATTCCGGCGTAACACTCCGGTATGGCAAAAATATCACCGACATGCAGAGGGAATACTCGGAGCTCGGAATCTATAATGCCGCTGTGCCTTTCTGGAGTGATCAGGACGGGAACAATGTCGTGTACGGCAATGTCGTACTTGCTCCGGATGCGGTTATATCGCTTGCTCCGTGGACAACGGAGAGCGACGCACATGTGACGGACGAAAACGGCAACGACATCTTTTTTGGATATGCGACAAATGTCGTCACCACGCTCGACTTGTCGCAGAAGTTCCAGGAGATGCCGACCGTCGAGCAGCTTGAGGACGCCGCCGCTGACTACCTCAATCAGCAGCAGCCATGGCTTCCGAATGAGAACATCAAGGTGAATTTCGCCCAGCTCTGGCAGTCGAACGAGTACGCAAGATACGCGCCGCTCCAGAAGGTGCGCCTGTGCGATACAGTGACGGTTTACAACCCGGTACTTAAGGTCAATGCAACGCTGAAATGCATCAAAACCGAATGGAATGTACTGGAAGACAAATACGACAGCATCGAGCTCGGAAAAGCGAAGACCAGCTTTGCAGATACTATCAAAGCGCAGGTCGAGGAGTCGTTTAAAGCGACATATCCTAACTTTGACATGATGGCGGACGCGATCGCGGCGAACACGGCGAAGATCACCGGCGGTCTCGGTGGGCATGTGGTCTATAAGCTTAATGCCGACCTGCATCCGGAAGAGATCCTCGTGATGGATACCAATGATATCACGACCGCCGTCAACGTCTGGCGCTGGAACATGGGCGGCTTCGGGCATTCCCATAGCGGATATAACGGGCCTTTTGACGACATTGCGCTGACACAGGACGGACATATCAACGCGAGCATGATGACTGTAGGCATTTTGAACGCCAACATCATGAAAGCCGGCATCATCTCTGATATCACAGGATCCAACTGGTGGGATCTGATCACAGGCGAGATAAGCCTCGGCGGGTCCGCCTCGATTGGCGGATATACCGGCGACAGCATCCGGCAGACTTTCCAGACGCAGAGCGACCTGATAGCGGAGACGCAGGAGAATACAAACGAGGTCCGGCGGTACATCAACATCAATCCGCAGATACCGTCTATCACGATCGGAACCGGCGAAGAAACTTATGTCGAAATCGGCTCCGAGAAGATGGACTTTGTGAGCGGCGGCAATGCCAATGTCAGCATAACCAACAAGGATGCGACTGTGCCGACCATCAACGTGACGACGCTCAACATGGAGGTCGTGGACGCATCGACTGGTGATACAATCGGCGACCTGTTCTGGGTCGCTCGAATGAATGGACATCTGTCGCTTAAGGTGAGGGGGTGAGTAGATGGCGCGAATTTATGGCGACGTGGCAGGAAGCGCGGGTTTTCGCGCTTATCTCGACTACACCATTACAGAGACTGCGACCACATACAGGGTTGACGTAAAGGGCGGCATACAGGCATACACAAAGGCAATATCTCATAGTGGGAGTAGCTCCGCAGGTACGATAAACGGATATGTATATGTTGGCAGTACGCCGTATCAAAAAACGGTAACCGACTACAGCATCGCAAAGGGCGCCGTGCTACAAGTCGATGATGACTATGTAACTTATACAAAAGGTACATCGGCAGTAGCTCACGAGCTGCAGGCTGTCATGGCAATTGTCAGCGATGGAACAAGTACGGTAAATTTTGCTGTTACGGTTCCCGCCCTCGCCTCCTATGCCGTAACCTTTAACGCCAACGGCGGAACCGGTGCACCGTCAGCGCAGACCAAATACTATGGTAAGACGCTGACCTTATCCAAAACAAAGCCGACCCGCACCGGCTACCAATTTGTAAAGTGGAACACGAAGGCAGACGGATCCGGTACATCTTACAATTCCAGCGGAAGCTACACGGCCAATGCGGCTGTCACGCTGTACGCAATCTGGGAATGGGTGTATGTCCCGCACAAAATCAGCAACCTGTCAGCGGTGCGATGTGACAGCGCAGGTACGGCAAGCGACACCGGCGCTTATGCGAAGGTGACGTTTAACTGGACAAAGGCTGCGTTGGAATCCGGACAGGTGAACCCATCTGCAATCAAAGTCGGATATAAGCTGTCGACGGCAAGTACTTACACATATGCCAGCGTGTCCGACCTGACAAGCGGCACGGCCTCGATCATCATCGGCGGCAATCTTACAGAAGACAACACCTACGATGTGATCGCTGTGGTCAGCGCTTCTGGGCATGCGGACGTTACGAAAGAAACCTACATATCGTCTTCTTATTTTTGCATGGACGTATCGCCGGACGGAAAAGCTGTGGCATTCGGGCGGTCGGCTCCGGAGAATAAAGAGGGGGTTTTCTTCGGACTTCCTCCGCACATTGATGTCAATACCACAGCGACAACAGGCATTGACGCAAACATCACAGCAGCCCTGGACGCACTTGGGTGGACGTCGACTGTTATATCCAACAAAAATCTGGATGTAAAGCTGCTACTGCAGAAGCTGTTGAATATCCGGATTGTTGAGGTGACATCGTCCACCTTTTCCATCGATGCAAACGGATACCTGCATCTGGTTGTGCCGCTTCCGTCGTCCGGCACGGCAATCGCTGTGGTCGGCTGGTACATCACAGGCACGACAAATACCTGGGGAAACATATACGAGTACACGCTCACGTCGGCCGGCGGAGACTTCCGGATCAAAAACCTGAATCAGACCGATGCGATGAGTTGCCAGTTGACAGTGCGGTATCTGGTGATCGGATAGGAGGTGAAATAAGTGCAGATACATGAACTTACAAACACAGCTGATTTATCCAGTACGGATTATGTCGGCGTTGATAACGGGACGACCACACGGCGCTTTGACCTCGGCGCGTTAATCGCATCGATTCGGAACAGATTGGCTGGTGCAGAGACCGAAATCTCGAATCTCCAGACAAGCGTCTCTGACGTGCAGGGTGATGTAGCGGACGCGCAGAGCGACATCACGGGACTCGGCACACGGCTGGATGCTGCGGAGTCATCCATAACATCACAGGGGACACGGTTGTCCACCGCCGAATCCGACATTGATGCACTTGAGGGCCGGGCGACCACGGCAGAGTCCAACATCACGTCCCTGCAGAATAACAAGGTCGATATGACCACGCCCCTGCTCAACTTTGACGATACTGCCACCGACCCGCTGACAGATGACGGTGCGCTGGCGAATGCGCTTACGGCGCTTGGGATTCTGAGTGATGTAATACCAAGTGGCGGCGGTTCATTGTATCTAAAAAAAGCGTTAACAGAATTGGCTGAGCAAATCACTACCAAACACGGAAGCATAACGATTGAATCCGGTTACACAGGGACTGTGCACAGTGGCACAAATATCACCAAACAGGGTGACATTGTAAATACTTACATCAGACTACAGCCGATAACGATTCCGGCGGGAAACAATCAGATAGTAGCCACTATCGACCAGTCGGCTTTTCACCCAAAAACAGTCGTATACGGCGTTGCGCAGTTAGGTGGTACCTTGGTCCCGTGTTCTATAAACAGTTCGGGCAGATTGATACTAAATGTTTCAACTGCACTGACAGATTCGTTTGTTATCGTAAACATGTCATATAATGTGAAATGACAGGAGAACTAATATATGAAATATCTTGTAATCGAAATCCAGACCAACACCGACGGCACAGTCGGCAATTTGGTCTATGCTTACGACGACCGCAATCAGGCGGAATCCAAATACCATGCCGTCCTTTCAGCGGCGGCAATCTCGGCGTTGCCGATGCACACATGCGTCCTTTTCCAGAGTGACGGCATCCTGCTTGCAAGGCAGTGTTATGTGCATGAGCAGGAGGTAGAAGAGGAGCCTACAGAATGATTTATCATATCATAAACGCCGCCATC
>Ga0326513_10001908_pt1 | contig 15672 bp, 11 predicted proteins | sample 2_2465_0518_D_FD_203654 | JGI IMG/M metagenome (GOLD analysis project Ga0326513, IMG submission 203654) | Bovine rumen microbial communities from UC Davis, California, United States - 2_2465_0518 | ecosystem: Host-associated > Mammals > Digestive system > Stomach > Rumen | place: USA... | reverse complement strand
GCTTATACATCAATTACATTTACAAGGTAAAACAAACAAAGAGATTTCAGAAATAACACATTGGAGTGAGGAAACTATTTTCAATATGTTGTCTCAAACTGCTACAAATAGACTTCCAATTGAATTAATGTCCACAGAGGATAAAGAAAAGATAAAAGATAAATATCTTAGTGGAATATCAACTGTGGTAATTGGAAAAGAGTTTGGAATCACCAATCATAAAGTATCAGAGATTTTAGAATCTTTGGGAATAGATCGAGACCATAACTCGTTACGTACATATAATCTAGACATCGAATATTTTGATCATATAGATATTCCTAATAAGGCATATATATTGGGCTTCTTATTTGCTGATGGATATAATGATCCAAAGAAAGGAACCATATCTATGGCCTTAAAGTGCGATGATAAAAATATTCTCGAGAACATAAGAAAAGAATTGAAATCTGATCGAGAATTAGAATTGATAAAAGGACATAGTTTCAAAGATGGAGATAAAGAATATACTTCATCTGACGAATATAGACTTGTTCTTTTTAGCAAGTATATGTGCGAATCTCTTATTTGTTGCGGAATGATACCCAACAAAAGTAATAGATTAAAGTTTCCAATGTATATTTCTGATGAATTAATCCCTCATTTTGTGAGAGGATATTTTGACGGAGATGGTAGTATGGGGTTTCATGATTTATCAACATGGAACGGTAAAAACTTAATTATTAAAATTGTCGGCACGAAAGAATTTAATGAATATCTTTCTAAATATTTAATGAATAATTTAGGAATCGAATCATTAATTAAAAATGCTAGCAATAATAATGGTGTCACTACTAACTTATGTATTAATAAAGTATCATCTCAAAAAAAAAGTTTTGTGAATGGATGTATGCTAACGCAGAAATGTATTTAAAAAGGAAATACGATGTGTATAAAGCGTGGGATAATATAAATAATCCCGATATGAATAACGAACAGATCGGGTAACAATTGTATATTTTAATATACAAAATGACAATTCTGGCGTGTGGATGGACTGGGTATTTGAAACACCTAACGACGTTATCAAATTTTATCTGCCAATGAATGAGATTACTTCACAGCTTACATATAATCAAAGACTTATTGTTGATACAAAGATAGATACGACCAAAGGTGCGATACCGCGTGTATGGCAGATATCTAAAGTATCTCGTACTACGCCTCATGGTATTGGTGTTTATACTGCTGCTCAAGATGTATGGGATCCCAATCGTGACTACATTGAATATGAAGTTGAAGGAGACCCGTCCAGTATTCTTGGTATGTATGCGGACTATTATGGAGACTCTACTCCAGTAGATCCTAGCGATGAACCCGCACCAGTGGTTGGCACCACCGTAGAAATAACGGCATCTGGTGTGTCCAAGTCTATTAAGATTGGTGGAAGCTCAAAGAAACTCACTGTTAAATTTTATAGAGACGGCGAAGAGATTGGATTTGAAAATGGAACATGGAGTTACACTGTTGATGGCGTAGATGTATCTGCGTTAATTACTGAGGATACTGCCAGCCTAGATCCAAATCAGATTCGTATTAAGTTTGCCGACAACACAACATATGTAGGAAAGGTACTAACCATATCTTACACTTCTACTATTACTGGAGCTGTTGGCACACTGCAACTAGCCATTGCAGGATTATAAAGGAGGGATACGTATGGAATGGACTGATGAAGATACCGCCTACTTTGCGTCCCTCGCAAATGATGTAGAAGACGACAACTCAAAGCTCAAAAAGGAAATAAAGGAAAAACTTATAAGCAATAAGTATATTCTTAAAGCGTTAGACAACAAACAACTTGAAGAGGCCGAGGCTGATCCAGATGAATATTTTGGTCGCTCAATTATGCCTTATTACATTGTTCACCCTACTCAGGTAGAAGCTAACAATTTTATTTGTTTTGAAACACGCTTTGAAAGAATAGGAACCAGAGATATGAGAAACACCATGGAACAGAAACGTCAACAGATTGTTTTCTATATTCTATGCGAACAAAAGAATCAGGCGGTAACTACCGACACTGAATTATCTGGTGGTATAACAGACCTTGGCATCGCGCGCCATGATTTGTTAGCATCGTTGCTTATACATGAATTTAACTTTTATCCGTTCAAGGGTGGAAAGGCTCGTTTAATCGCAGACGTACCTAGTACGACTGATGACAACTATGCATGTCGAACATTAACCTTTGAATTTTACACTGATGCAAATCTCGTTAAAACTGTTAATGGTGAGCCACAGCTTATTAATAAGTTGTATGCTAAATGAGATATCCCAAACTAGAATTTGATCGTTTAAAGATATTCTTTGGTGATCCGTTAACTATTGACGTAGAAGGTGTCAGGGGAACAGTCACTGTTAAGTCGCCTACTATTGGCGACATTATACAAATTGGTGAAGGTAGATTCTATGGAACTTTGAGTATATTAGTTGGGAACACTACACAATATAGGCTAATGCTTTGGAACTCTGGAATAGACTGGTGTGCAATCAGCGACTTTCAGATGTTTACAATGATGTATAAAGAGTTAGATGCAGAAGTGGTTAATCTGTTATTTGACAATGTAGACTTTTCTAAATTTGAAGTCTATAGCCGACCACAAGAGGACGGCACTGAGGAAATATTTTTATATGACGAAGAATCCGACACGGAGATAACGGAGGTCGTCTATCAGTATTTCCATCAATATCTCCAAACAGTTTTTAATATGAAGCCTGAAGAAGAGATCACCAAGGATCGACATCTTAAGGAATGGTGGATAAGGAAAGATAATGTGGAGTTGTCACAAAAAGCTAAGAAGAAAGATACTTCTTCATTTTCATTTGTGCCACTCATTAGTACATATATTAATCATCCCGCCACCAAGCATTCACTGCAAGAATTGCGTGATGTTGGTGTGGCAGAGTTCTTTGATTCGCTCAAGCGCATTCAATTATATGAACATGCCACTGCCGTTCTTAAAGGTATGTATTCAGGTTTTGTAGATGCAAAGAAAATAGATCCCGCAAGTTATGACTTTGCGAAGGATATTTAAACTAAGGAGGAAAACACTATGGCTTTTAATCTTGGTAACTTTGCCGTTAAAGAGATTATCTACGGCGTAGCTCAGGACTTCGACAATGAGCTTCTTTACACCCTTGACCAGCTTACCTCTGCTTCCATTGAGATAAGCTCTGATCCTATTGAGATCACTGATAAGAACGGAAACGTTATCCGTACTATCTATCAGAGCAAGTCTGGTACTTTTACCGCTACTTCTGCTCTGCTTTCTCCTGCTCTGCTTAACGCTCAGTCAGGATCTGACATGGAAGTTGCTGCTTCAGGCGCAGCTGTTGAAATGCCTTTCATTACCATCGTAGCTGCTGGTACTACCATTGAGGCTGCTGATGCTAAGACTGGTACCATTCACGTAATGGGACTTTACAATAACGGTGCTAACGGAAAGGTTCTCTCTCAGGGAACTTCTGCAGTTGTAGATCAGACTTTCGCATATGATGCTTCTGCAAAGACCATCACCGTTCCTTCAACTGCTACTGATGCTCCCACCAAGTATCTCGTTAAGTACGACAGAGATGTAACTTCTGGATACAAGCTTGTGAACACTGCTTCTAAGTTCCCTGACACCATCCACCTTACTCTCTATGTTGCTATCGTAGATCCTTGTGAGGATGCTTACAGAGCTGCTTATGTTTACATTCCCAGCTTCCAGCCCGATCCTTCTGTTACCATTAACCTCGATGCTGAGAACACCGAGACTGATTACAATGGTAACCTTCAGATCGACTATTGCGATTCCGTAGATAAGGTTCTTTACTACATCTACTTCCCTGATGAGGACGCAGTTACCACTGTTGTTACTAATCAGTCATAATCTATTCTGAGATTGTTGTAGGGGGCGGTGCGATATCCGCCCCCTATGTTTTATGGAGGAATAACTAATGTCAAAAAGAGGCATGAGGAGCTGCATTATTTGTGGCAAAGAATATAGGTATTGCCCTAATTGTGGCGCTGATAATAAAGATGAAACTTGGAGATATCTCTATGACTCAGAAGAGTGCATGAATGTATTTAATATCTTATCTAATTATAAAAATAATCATATAGATAAAGAAGATGCCAGAGATCAGCTTGAGGCTCTTAAAGTTTCTAAGGATAAAAAGTTTACTGCTGAAATTCAGAAGCAGTTAGACGAAATTGTTAAAGTTAAAAAGGCTCCCAAAGAGGAAGCAAAGATTGTGAAAGAAGATTAATTATATGGGATAACATTTCACAATCTTGGTGATGGTTATCCCATTTTTTGTGAGGTAAATAATATGGTGGAAATAATAAAAGGTACCACTCCAATTTTTACTATACAGTTATCAAATGGTGTAAGATATGCAGATCTTGGTAGCACCCTCTTCTTTCGTTTTAAACAAGGCAGTATCGTAGTAGACGTTGAGCCATTAATAAATGCTTCTAATGTTGCAGTAGTAAAACTTACACAAGAAGATACGTTGAAGTTTAAAGCGGGAACTGTGCAAGTGCAATTGATTGGAGTTGATGGCCCCAAGGCTGCAGAAGTTGTAGTTAAGTCTGAGATTGCAGAAATGATTGTAAAAGATTCAATTATTAATACTGCATATCATAATTCTTGATTGGGGTGTTGTTATGGATATAGTATCTACTAATTCTGCTATCGCACCAGCACTTATAATTGCCGAGTGGGATAAACGATTTGAATTAATATTTGCTAATGATGCTAAGGAAACAGAGTTAATTATAGCAAAGCAAACGCCTACATTTAAAATAATTATAAATGCGTTTACTGAATAAGGAGGAAAACGAATAAAATGAATGAGAAGGTTTATGAGACAAGTAAGATAACTGGAAGGACATATGAGCTATTCTCTCAGATAAGGATCCTTAATATACAGCAGTGTATCTTTTATCTGGAGAATGGTGTTGTCCTTAATGACATAGAAATTAGTGAAGACCGTAAGACGCATCAGCCAATTATGGTCTTTTTATTTAATAGAGAGGAAACTCGCGATGCTTATGATAAATGGTGTAAGCGTCGCGATCAGATATTTGACTATGAAGGTAGTAGGAATTGATGCAAGCACTACATGTTCAGGCTTAGCAATTATTGAAGATGGTAAATTAGTATATCATGATATAATTGATATGAAACGAAATAGAGATTCTGAAAAGCGCGTAATGGATATGATGGATGAGATAGGCGCTTTTATAATTGATAATTCGCCTGATGTGGTTTATATTGAGGACTCATGGAATAAACAGAATATCGAAACTACCAAGATGTTATCTAATATTCTTGGAGCAGTAATGTATGTATGCAGAGAAAATAATATACCATTTTTTAAATTACTTCCATCCGCTTGGCGTAGCACTGTTGGAATAAAATTAAATAAGGGTGGAGCTAAGCTTAAACGAGAAGAACTTAAGAAAGAAGCCGTTAATAAAGTTATGAGGTCACACAAGATAGAGTGTGGCGATGACGAGGCCGAGGCGATATGTATAGCTGAGGCTGGATGGCTTATGCAAGCAACTGATTTATTTGAATGAAAGGAATTAAGATTATGAATATAGAAACATTTGTTGCGCAGATGAATGGTGATCATAAGGAATCTGTTATTCAAAAGCATATCACTAGGCAGTATGTGCCTATCGAAGAAAAGATTGCCGAAGCAAAAAAGATTATTGAATTGTCATGTTATAAAGATGTAGTTGGATCAGATGGAAATACACAAAAAATGTATTGGGTAGACACTCCTAAGAGATACTTTCTTACTATCTTGGCCTTTCTTAGAATGTATACCGATATTACAATTTCCGACGATCCAGTTAAGGATTACAATGCGTTGGCATCTAAGAAGTATGACAAGATGATACTTTCTAATTTACCAGATGACGCAGAAGAGTTCAATAATATATTGGATATGATGTGTGATGATGAAGATGAAAACGTTAATTCACTTGAAGGAAGAATAAAAAATCTTACCGTAGGATTCGATGCTATTCTTCAGCAAGCTTTTGCACAATTTATAAACAATGCAGAAAGCGAGGGTAATAATGGCTTGGAACGAGAAGACGAGGGCGCTCTCGTCAATTAATAGAAAACTTAATAAAGTTTGTAAACAAACTACTTCAGACATCATGGAAGAATTAAAAAAAGCATACAATGATTCTCTTGATGAATGGTGGAAGAAATTTTTGAAATGGACTAAGCATAAGCAGCAAGTACCTGGATTTGTCTTTTTACGTAAGGCATCTAGTGCTTATAATAATGATAATTTTGATCCTCAATTAATCGATGGTGTATATGAGGGAAATCTAAATATCGATCCAGCCAGAATGGATGCTGGATTAAAACATCAATGGGGAGATCATAAAGGGGAAGCATTCTCAGACGAAGATGCTTTTGACATGATGTACATTAAAGGTGTATACGGTTTTAATAAAGAGATAGTTAGTGAATCTTGGTATAATAATCCAAAATCTATTGAGAAGTATATTGCTAGAACTGGTGCTCCGAAAGGAACTACAAAGCAAGATATAATTGATAAACTTTTAAAAAAGAAAAAGTTTATTCCCCCTATTAAACGAACTAGTCCAGATATGATAATGAAAAGCAAGGCTAAAAAGATATTAGAAAGAAATCATGTTGAAGATGTGATGAGAAAGTATTTAAAAGATGCCGAGCTTTTTAATACAAAGAAGTAAGACAGAGACATAGTGTATCTCTGTCTTTTTTGTAATATGGAGGTACATTATGGGAAGTAATTTTGTTCAAGATTACACACTTAGAGTTAAGGTTGATCCTAAGTCTTTAGATTTCGCTGGCAAACAAATAGATCAATGGGTCGGGAAGACTAATAAACGCGGCGAAGTAGAATTAAAAATTAATACTAAAACTTTTGAGAAAGACATACAAGCTCTTAGCAATGGAGACATTGATATAGAAAGAGCACTCAAAGGATTATTTGCAAAGAAATATAATGCTGACACGCTTAAGCATGACGCAGCAATCCTTGATGGTGTAAAAAAGATTGTAGGCAAAAAAGGTTATAAGGGTTTAGATAGTAAAGAATTAATGGAAGAAGTGTTTAGCGATTTGAGTGATGAAATTCAAGAAACACTTCTGCGGGCATTTGATAGTAAAGGTATAAAAAAAGATATATTATCAAGTGGCAAATTAACAGATGATATTCAGAAAAGTATAATAGAAACCCTGCAAAAAGCTTTAGCGTTAGAAAGTGGTAAATTTACACTTGATGGTAGAGAATTAAAATTAAATGGATTATTCAATTCGCTGTTAAAAAATATGTCCAGTCAAATGGAATCGATTTTTACATCGCCAGATGAGTATAAAAAGTTTTTTAGTAAATTTGGCGATATATCAAAATTGTTTAAAGATGTTAAATTTAACCCTACAAATGGTGGTAACAAAGAATTATCAGAAGCTATCACATATCTTAAAGATGTTTCTAAAACGATATCTAAAATTGCAGAGCAAGGATTTTTCAATGTTGATGAATTAAAAAGACAAAGCGATGAAATAGCCAAAGATGCAAAGGCTGTTCAAGATCAAATTAAAGAGAAGGAAAAAGAACTTGCTAATGCGCGCGAAGAAGAACGCAAGTTAGATGAAGAGATAGCCGAACAAGAAAAGAACAACAATAAAAAGAGAAAGACGGCCAACAACACTAAGGATGAAAATTCGGAATCCAATGGATCTTCTGGAAAACGAAATTCAAATTTTGTTATGCCTAAGGTTGTAGAGGTTGATACTATCAGAGCAAATAAGCTTACTGTTGGCAAATTAAATATCGAAGATTCTGATACAAATAGTTCTAGTAACAATAAAGTGTCAAGTGAAATCTCTGATAGTTTAGATGATGTTGTAAAATTCTTAAATGCTTCAATATCGTACGAAAGACGTTCTATTAAAACGAGACAAGACAAAATTAATAAAAGTGACAATCTCGATGAAATAGGAATACAAACAGAAAAAATGGAAGAAAATCAACGGCGCCTTACGCGAAAGCTTGACGCTCTTGAACATTTCAAAAGTGGAGAAATTAATCAGTCTGATTTAGATGTAATACAAGATATAATTAATAGACGCACTGAATATAATAAAGGGAAAAATAAACCAGAAGAAGAAAAGATGCTGTCTATAATTAATCAGTTGTATAACACAATAAATCAGGGCGGAGCTTCTAAAAGTGGTATTGGTCACATCAATACAATAAATTCTAAATTAAATATGATGAAGACCACAATGGAATACTTTGAACAAGCTGGTGAACATATAGAAGACATACTTGATCACTCTGCTGACTATGTAAAGAATATGTCGAATTTAATGGGTACATTCGGCAAGAGCAGTCATGGAGAAGTGGGATATTCTATATTTGATTATGGATATAGTAAGGGTAGAAGTTTAAGCGGCGATTACTACAATATGTTATCTCCCGTTGATTTTCATAGTCATCCTTATCTTCCAAATGTAGATGATCTCTTACCGTCAGCACAAGATATCAAAGCGTATGCATATGAGTTTAGAACTCAATTGTCTAATTACAGTAAGACATTTTTGAAAGAAGCTTATATCTCTAATGGTGATAAATTATTAAAGATGGATTTTAATAATTTAGATCCTAAGGCTATTGATAATTTCGAAAGAGATTTACTTGAGGCATTGGCAAGTGTTGCATCTCAGTATAGTCAGGAATATGTAGTAAGGGATTCAAAGGGCGCTGTTAAGAATGTCATGTATCCTGCTGGTGATCTAGGGAATAAGATAACCAGAGAGTCTCGTGCAGCAATGAGTCAAGTGTTTGAGAAGTACGGCTTAAAGATGGGCGTTGCTACTAGAGATAGACGTGGTAATTTAATAGATGATATTTCTGGAGAAAAATGGACGTCAACAATGTTTGGCGAATTTAAATCAGACGCTAGCTTAATACATGAAGCGTCTTTATTACAGTGGCAAGCAGCACAGCTAATAAGCAAGACATTTAGCGACAACGCTAATCCTAAAGGTGGACAAGGTGCTTCTAAATCTTCGGCATATACATATACTGGAATAGAAGATTATACTGTTGATAAATTAAATGCGGCATCTGACGACATAAATAGTGATAAAAGGCGCATGGCCAATGAATATCTTTATGTGCACAACATTGAAAAACTTTCTGAATTAGAGACAGAGTATCTTCAGCACATTGAAAAAGAATATGCTGATCGTATAAAAGAAGTTGAAGATATGTACGAGGCAAATCATCATATTCCTACTGGAGATGAGGCCGATTCATTAAAGCGTTTAAAGATGATGCATAGTTGGGTTGCATCTACCCTAGATAAAAATATTCAAGCTGATTATGGCGATTTTACAGACAAAGATGGTAAGTTAATATACAACGAAGAATATAAAAAACAGTTCGTAGCCTATATACTTTCTATGCGTAAAAAAATAGCCAAAGTTGAAGAAGATATAGATTATATGATGAAGACTCTAACGGAACAAATTCCCACCGTAAAAGAGTTACAAAAAGATCGTATAATATCAAATTTAAAAATTCCTCAAAAAGAAAGAGATGAATTACTAGCACAGCGAGACGAGGATTTTAATTCTAGAATCAATCAGATTAATCGTAATGTTCCATTTGGTTCTGAATATAAACCATTGATCCGCGAAGCGCTTGGAATTATAGAAGAACAGCTTGTTGAATTAAAAGTAGATTTAGGCAAAGACCTTGAAGGTGACAGAAAAAATGGTGATGTAACTAATTACACTGAATATTTAGCAAGAGTTATTAGCGGCTATTTAAGTGGTAATGATTATGTTGGTAATAAAATAGCGGCACCTCTTATAATTGCTTTAAAACAAAATACTGATGCTACATCTTTATTATCAAATACTTTACAAACATTTATCAGGGTTAATGGAGATAAAGAATTAAGATATACCTACAATAGACTGACTGATGACGAGTATCGGCATTTAGCCGAAAGTGGCAATGATAGATATGATGATATAAGTTTCACTAGGCCACTTACAAAATCAATGATACTTAAGCTTGGTGAAGCTGTAGGTATGCAAATGGATGACTACAAAGCGGTACAGCCACAAAAAGATCCAAAAACTGGACAAACGCATCAAAAGTACATGTGGATGGCCAGCATAAATGGATTTCATGGGGCTCAAGGATCTGGGTGGACGAGATTCCTTCATGACTTTGCTACGATACTTAATAAAATAGTTTACAAAAACTATTATGAAAAAACAACTGATGGTAAATTTATAGAGGCTGCTCGCACTGGATTAGAAGATCCTCAATCTAAAGGTTGGTATGAACTTGTTAATGGCAAATATGTTCTTACTGGTGATACCAAAATAGCTTCATATAAACCAGAAGATATATATGGCCCGTTAAAGAAACCACTTGATTATGGAATGAGCCAGAAACAATCTGACGCTTTGTTTGATACTATATTAAATGCTGCACGTAAAGGACTTGAAGCGAGATTTAACAATGGATTCATAGACTTAGACTACACTGTAAGCGGAGAAAATTTAAAAGCTTTAGAGGCTTTAGGAGTTGTACAAAATCTTCCTCAATTTATCAATCCAGATAAGACGATGAATGGCGCTGCTTATAGCTATTTTAAATCTATCGGACTTGAAAAAATACTTGATTCAATTGTTGACGGAAGTTATGTAAAAAATAAAACAGTTCTTACTGATAACCAAATTGAAGAATTAAGAGATGGTTTTGTTAATGCCCAGCTTGGCAAGGGACTGTTTGGTATGTATGAGTTCATGACCCATAGAGTTATGAATGGCATTCGAAGCGGAGGCCGAGTTACACCAGATCAAGTTGTTAATTTTGGCAGAGGAGACATAGATCTTTTTAATTCTATAATGTCCGATTGGTGGAGCAGAACTAATTCAAAGCTTTATAGGCAAGGTCAGAAAAATCACACCACAGATTTTATGGAAGAACAAGAACTTAAAGAATATGAAACCGTAGAAAAAACTTTAAGTAAGTGGAACGATCTCGAAGAAAAATTTGAAGATGTGGTTGATAGTCATGGCAATGCAGTAAAAGAACAAGTGAGTGTTCTTAGTAAATATAATGGAAAAACGTTGGATGAAACCTTTTCTGCTATGTTGAATAGAACTCCCGAAGATAGACTTAAAGAGCTTGATGATATATTATCTAAAGAAATGGTTGAGGGCTATTTAAGTTATAAGGGTAAGAATAAGTTATTGGATAAATTTGGAATTGATATTCCAAAGTTCCAATATCTTGATAGTGATTATCTTAAGGCTATTAGAAACAGAGTCAAAGAAGAATACAATATGTTTTCTCCAGAGGACATAAGAATACTTAAAGAGTTTGGAGTTAACATTAAAGGATTAACCAGTGTTGGTTATATTGAAAAATTTGATGAGTTAATAGCAAGTGAATTTAAGAAAACTCAAATAGTAACAGATGGCGATAAGGAAACATATGAGGGTCATTTTACCACTGAAGGCTTGCGCCAGTTAATGACTCGATTTGATGTTCCACTTGAAATCATGGAGAAGCTGGACGGGCTTACTGAATCTTCTATTATATCAAGTGAAGACATTGAAAAGCTTAGAAGCGTAATAATGGGTAGACCTCAACATACTAGATATGATGGTGTCACATATCAACATATTAAAAATCCAGATGGATCAGAAGGAATAATGGAATTACCTCAAAAAGGTGATCGCAATCTTAATATAGAGCTTCAAAAAGAAAATCTTGATAAACTTTTTGAAGAAGAATTTAAAAATGGTAAATTCACTGCTAAAGGATTACAACAATTAGTAGACGACTTCGGAGTAAGTATTCAACGTGGCGGCATGTATTTCGATGAGCTCACAAAAAAATGGGTTGATGGTAGGTATACGATCACTCCTGATACTGTTGTTGGCAAAGAAGAGTTAGCTGACATTAAATCACGAGCATTGAGTAACATTTTATTTTCTTCTGATGATAATTTAGTTGGTAAAAATATCAGCGAAGAAATAATTGCTCAGATGAGACGGCGAGCAGAGGCTGAGGCAAATCTTTATACTGTAGAGACTGCGCGTTTAAAGAATGCTCGCGAAATCTTTTTAGCTGAACAAGCTGAGAAAGAAGAAATATTAAGAGCGTTGCCAATTCTTAGCGTAGCGCTTGGAGAAATGACGCGCAATGTAGACAATCCTAATGGTTTACCATTCCTTGAAAGTGATTTGGGAGCGTTTGAAGAAAGTGCAGCCAATGAAAAAGTTGAAAAAAAGCGACTTTTTGATAGTGGTGTTTATAGAGTAGGTGTAGATGGAAAATTATTTGATGAGTTGTCAAATGCAATATCTTTATATATGCCTGAATTATTTGAAGAGTTTAAAAAACATATAGATGATTCAGATTTTAACAGAGCATTTGATCTTGTTAAAAATGTTTATGATTCAAGTGACACATTAGACGCTAATGTAGAAACGATTGTTAAGCAAATAATACAAGAAGCTAATCAAAATGCAATAAAACATATATATAATGAAATCCTTGCAGCATATAACAGCTGGGATAATTATCCACAAGAAATTAAAGATGCTGAAGCTGAACGAGATGAATTAATTGCGCGTCAGCAAGAACTTGCTAGACTTAAAAATTTAAATCCTGCCGATTATGGTATGACGTCTAGACAAATAGGCGCATTGAGAGGTCAAAGAACTAAACTTGGACATAAAATAGTAGATCTTGATAACCGCCAAAAAGATTACGGAGAAGACCATACGGAAGAAATAAATAAACTATGGGAATCTATATCTGAAATTGACCGTAAGCTTGGGCCATTTGCACTTAATACTCAAGCTCTTACTGAAGAAGAATTAAAAGTTAAAGATGCGTTAAGAGAAGCAGAAAATAAAATAAAATCGTATTATGAAAATTACGACCTTGACACAATAGATGGACTTATTGATTCAAAAAGGCAAGCAAGACATGAAGAAGAAAATAAAAGATTTGATTATTTAAATAGCATAAAAGCAATTAAAACCAATATTGAGGATGAATATAAGAAAAAACATAGAGGTAAAAAATACGAAGGTTACACTATAAACGTTGACGAGATAAAACAAGCAATGAATTTAAGAGAATCTCTCATCGAGGAGATTCAGCAGTATTCTATTAAAAAAGGTAATAATAAAGAAGAACTTGGTAGATACTATGAAAATTCTCAAAAAATAAAAGACATAGATAAATATCTTGAGCCCTTCAAAGAGATTGTTGATATGTTAAAAAAAATTGAAACAATAGATACTAACATATCACAACTAGACAATGATATTAAAGTTTTAAATAAAAGAAAAGAAAATATTAATAAGGGACTATTGTCTGAGGCTACCGAAGAATATTATAGTACTCCTGCACAAAAAGCGCTAAATGAACATAAAAGCGATATAGCGGAAGCAAAGGCCTACATCAATGAATTAAGAAAAAATATCGAAGAGAAAACTGCAAAGCTTGATGCATTTCGTTCATTTGATGAGATACTTCGTGATACTCTACCAAGAGCAATTCCGTTTAGTAGGAAAAATCTTGGAAATGAAGAAGTATTAGAAGCCAATGTAAATGGAGAAAAGCCTTCGTCTGAAACAAATGGTAATATTGTTAACGCTGATGGCGGAATTATAATTCATGCTCCCAAGGTTACTATTGTAGACACAGACTTTACCGACATACTTAAAGCCGATAAGGTAACTGTTAACGCTGATAGCGCAGTTGGTAATTTTGAAGAAGTAACTTCTGATAATAAAAAAGAAGAGTCTAAAAATACCAGATCTCCAATTGATAAATGGAAATTAGATGAATCAATCCAAGCAATGGATAAGATGATTCTTAAATTTAATGGAATTCTTGATGACAAAAAAGATAAAGAAACTTATAAGTCTATGTTAAGGCTTAGGGAGAATCTGGTTGAGTTAAGTAAAAAGCGCTCTTATACAGATGAAGATATAAAGAAGTACAAAAATTATAAGGGGCAAATAGAATCATTACAGACTAAAAATTCTATTCTTGGAGACAAGACCAAAACATATAATAGCATGGTTAAGATGCAAAGAGATATCTTAACTAAGAGTAGAAATGGTGCTAATGAAACTATTATCAATAGACTGAAAGATTCGTTAAATGAATCTTTAACAAAATATGCCGACAGTAATAATATCACTGGTAAGAGAAAAAGGAACGACTTAGAAAGACGAGTGCTTGCTGATGCTGCAAAACAAATCGCAGCAGAATTAAAAGATGATCTTACTAGTAAGCAAAATAGTCTTAGGGATACTTTTGATACTGGTAAATCTCAAGGTAAAATTTACAGTCGCGATGCTGAAGGATCTTATAAAGAATTTATTACAAAGTCTACAAATTTCATTTCGTTTTTGGATCAAATTATCAACGGCGAAAAAAAGAGTGTAGAACTTATTGACGATGTATTCAAACAGATCACTACACTTTCTAATGGATTCGGGAACGTTGTTGACAGTATTGAAGCCAACACAGATTCAAACGCAATAGTTAATTCCAATTCGGTTAATTCATATATCAGAACTTTAAGCCGTGAAGGTAAAAAAGAAGCGTTGTCTTATGATTCTAATCTTAAAGAACAACTGGACGCAAATATTAAAAAACTAAATGATTTTAATAATCGTCCTGACAACGAAAAAACACAAGCTGAATATGAAGAAATTAAAAAGGAAAGCGAAGCACTTAGAACTAAGGTTGAATTGCTTGAGCAAGTAAGACTTGAGTATCAGAAAACCGCCGAGCTTCGTAGAGAAGTGTCTGAGCTTGAATCCACTGGAGAAGATAATGAATTTCTTGAAAAGAAAAAAGACGATCTAAAAGATTGGCTTGATGAAATACGTGATTTTGCAGCTGTTCGTGGAGTAAATACTGAAGCAGTAGAAAATATTCTTGGTACACATGACGAATATAACGATTATGCTGATAAGCTCATAACCCTACTTCAAGGCAAGAGAAAAGCAATTGAAGATGCTATGGAACGTAAAAAAGTGCAGGGATATGGATACACTGAAGTCTTTCAAGATCAAATAGACAAAGATATCGCTGCTGCTAATGAATTTATAAAATTACTTAGAAATATTGGGACGGCTGGCAAAGACTCTCAGACAATAATTAATGATGCTACTAAATTATTTGATAAGCTTGACAGAAAAGATTACATAAACGTTCAATCTGACGAGAACGTATTTGTTAAAAAGAGCCAAGCATCTAAGTTATTTACAAAAGCCGAAGAACTTTATAGAAATACAAAAGGTGCTGGATTATCCAAGGATCAAAGAGCAGAGCTAGATCAACTCTATATGGAACTCAGGATGATCACTGAAGCCGCCAAAGATTCAGAAGGCGAATTGTCTGGATTAAATAGGCTTAAATATGATCAATTAAGTGCACAGATATCTAATCTTACTGCACAATATCAACATCTTGGTATATATGGTACAACAGCTCTTAATAAGTTAGCTAAGAGTATTGCTGCTCAGTCAAGGGCAATGTTTGCACGTTACTTCTCGTTAT
>Ga0326513_10001907_pt1 | contig 15674 bp, 16 predicted proteins | sample 2_2465_0518_D_FD_203654 | JGI IMG/M metagenome (GOLD analysis project Ga0326513, IMG submission 203654) | Bovine rumen microbial communities from UC Davis, California, United States - 2_2465_0518 | ecosystem: Host-associated > Mammals > Digestive system > Stomach > Rumen | place: USA... | reverse complement strand
AGTTTGGAATTCATGAGTGGGGAGTTAGATATGTATTCTTCGACTACTTACATACTTCATTAAAAATCTTAGGTGAAGTGTCATCTAAGGCGGGGATAAAAGGATTAAGAGAAGATAATGTTTTATTCATGATAGCAATAAGACTTAAAGATATATGTAATGAATATGGTGTATTTATAATGACTGCGACACAATTAAATGCAGAATATACAACAGCTCAACAATATGACCAAAACTTATTAAGAGGTGCGAAGTCTATTGCAGATAAGATCGACTATGGTGCAATTATGTTACAAACTTCACAAGAAGATAAAGATGCCCTAAAAGCGATATTAGTAAAGCAAAACTTACCTGCTCCTGAAATTAAGATGTCTGTATATAAGAACAGACGTGGTCAATATAAAGATATTTTATTATGGTGTAAAGCAGATAGAGGTACATGTAGAATTGAACCTATGTTTGCAACAACATATAATTATGAATTAGTAGATTTACCTGACTTAAAGATTAAGATTAACCCAAATATATCTGCTAGTGCATTCTAGGAAGGAGGATTGCGGCAATGGATGATAAAGAAAGATTAGAGCAAATAAAGGAACAAATAAGTGTAGAACAAATGTTCGACTTGCTAATGACTTTAGGAGCAGACCCTGTTATTAAAGGGGACTTCATTATGTGCAGAACTATATGTCATGGCGGAAGTAGTCATAAGTTATATTATTATGATAATACAAAATTATTCCGCTGTTATACAGAATGTTCAGATACGTTCGATGTCTTCCAACTCGTGGTTAAGATAGAATCAACCGGCGGCCGCAATTATCCATTACCTAAAGCTATAGATTATGTTTGTAACTATTTTAACATCGAGCAGGAAAAACAAAATTTTTCAGAAGAACAAACACAATTACAAGACTGGAAAATTTTTAATAGATATGACAAAATTTTAGACAGTGAAAATAAAGAAGAAAGAAAAGTAGAGATGAAAATATATGATGATAAGATATTATCATATTTACCTCACCCTCGCATCCTACCCTGGGAAGAAGAGGGTATAAGTAAAGAGGTTATGCAATATCATAATATATGTTATAATCCTTCATCTCAAGCTATAGTAATCCCGCATTATGATATAGACGGGAATTTAATAGGAATAAGAGAAAGAACTTTAATAAAGGAAAATGAAATATTTGGTAAATATAGACCAATGTATTTGAATAGACAAATGTATAATCACCCATTAGGGTTTGCATTATACAATTTAAACTTTAGTAAAGAAAATATAAAAAGAACTAAAAAGGTTATAATCTTTGAAGGGGAAAAGAGCCCGCTATTATTTGCGAGTTATTTTGGACGAGAGAATGATATATCTGTTGCCGTATGCGGAAGCTCCTTATCTTCATATCAAGTTAAACTATTATTAGATTTAGGTATCGAAGAAATGATTATAGCTTTTGATAAACAATTTCAAGAACTTGGAGATAAAGAACATATAGGCTGGGTTAAGAAATTAAAAGATATAAATAAAAAATATAGCCCTTATGTTAGAGTAAGTTATATGTTCGATAAGTGGGGATTGCTAGGGTATAAGTCTAGTCCAATAGACGAAGGAACTGAGAAATTTTTAGAATTATTTGAAAAAAGATTTAGTTTAGAATAAAATATAAATAAGGAGTAATTATTATGAGATATAAATTAATTAAAGATATAGACCCTGCTTTAAGTCCAATTCAACAAGTACTTAGTAATAGGGGAATTAAATTAAGTGAAATACATCATTATTTAAACACAACAGATGCTGATATTTGTAGTGCGGAAATGTTCGGTCAAGATTTGATTAGACGCGGTGCTATTACACTTATTGAAACCATTAAAAAAGAAAAGAATATGTTAGTTCTAGTAGATTGCGACTGTGATGGTTATACATCTGCCGCAATACTTATAAATTATTTATATGATTTATTCCCTTCTTATGTAGAAAACCATTTGAAGTATTTTTTACATGAGAATAAAACACACGGATTAAGTGATTGTTTAGATTATATAAATGATATTGGTGCTGAACTAATTGTAATACCTGATGCTGCAAGTAATGATTATGAATACCATAAACAACTTAAAGAAGAAGGTAGAGAGATTATTATACTAGACCACCATGAGGCTCCTTATATGTCTGAAGATGCTATTGTAATTAATAATCAATTATCAGACTATCCAAATAAACAACTTTCTGGAGCTGGTATAGTATGGCAATTTTGTAGATATATAGATAATTTAATGGGTGCTAATTATGCTGACCAATATATTGATTTGGCGGCATTAGGAAATTGCGGAGACATGATGAGTCTTAAATCAATCGAGACTAAACATATCATCACCAAGGGTTTCCGCAACGAAAATATTAAAAACCCATTTATATATGGAATGGCTGAAAAGAACAGCTACTCATTAGGAAATAAGATAACTCCAATTGGAGCTGCTTTCTATATTGTTCCTTTTATAAACTCAATGGTTAGAAGTGGAACATTAGAAGAAAAAGAGTTATTATTTAAATCAATGCTTAAGAAAGATGCATTCACAATGATACTTTCTAATAAGCGTGGCCATGCTTTTGGTGAAGAAGAAAAATTAGTAGAACAAGCACTTCGTACTGCTACTAATGTAAAGAATAGACAAACAAGAGAACAAGATAAAGGCATGGAATTAGTTGAAAATAGAATTGAAGAAAATAATATGATGGAGCACAAAGTTCTAATCTTCTTATTAGAGCCAGGTCAAATAGATCCTAATATCGCAGGTTTAATAGCGAATAAAATAATGGCTAAATATCAAAGACCTACACTAATGTTAACTCATAGAGATGGTTTATATCAAGGAAGTGCCCGCGGATATGCTCGTTCAGGAATTGAAAACTTTAAAGATATATGTCAAGAAACTGGACTTGTGGAATACGCGGAGGGACATCAAAATGCATTTGGTTTAGGTATCAAACCCGAAAATATAGAAAAGTTTATAGAATTAACTGATACTGCTCTTGCTAATATGGAGAGTGAACCATTATATTATGTTGATTATATATTTAAGGGTGTAGATGTAAAACCTGAAACTATTTTAGAAATAGCTGGGTTAGATGATCTATGGGGCCAAGATATTGAAGAAAGTTTAATTTGTGTTGAGAATTTAAAAGTAACTAAAGAAAACTTAACTTTAATGTCTCCTGATAAAAAACCTACATTAAAAATAACACTACCTAATAGATTAAGTTTTATTAAGTTTGGTAGTTCACAAGAAGAGTATGAAAAACTATTAAGTGATGGTTATATAGAAATTAATGTCGTTGGTAAATGTAATGCGAACGAGTGGATGGGAAATGTAACTCCTCAAATATTAATAGAAGATTATGAAATTATAGGACAAAGTAAATACAACTTTTAATTGATAAATAAATAAAAATATGATATAATATTTATATATATGAAAGAAGGTAAATTATGAGAAAAAAGAAACCTGTTGTTTATGACAACTTATATTGTGTTATTGATGGGTATATAAAATCTCCTTTAGGTGAATATCCTAAATTAGTTTACCTTCCTGGAATTAAGTTAGCCACTAAGTATACTGCTTTAAGTTATTTAATGGCTGACTTTGAGTTCTTCTTAAAAGAAAATGGTTATGATGAATTATTACTTTTATTAGATGAACTCAAAAAAGATGCTGAAGAGCTAGTTGAAAAGAAGGAGGCCAATGATGATTGAATTGAATAGTAAGCAATTAGAAGGTCTAGAACTTGCTGTAGCCCGTTATAAAGCTGGAGAAAAATGTACTATTATTTCAGGGTATGCTGGTACAGGTAAGTCAACTCTAGTTAAGTTCATCATTGCCGCACTTGAAAAAGAAGGTATCGATCCAGATAAAGATGTAGTATATACGTCGTTTACAGGAAAAGCAACTCAAGTTCTACAAAAGAAAGGTAATAAAAATGTAAGTACATTACATAAATTATTATTTGAGTTTTTCCCTAGAGCAGACGGTACATTTTATAGAAGACCTGTTGGTTTAATACCTTATAAAATTGTCATTGTAGATGAATGTAGTATGGTACCAAAAGACTTATTAAAAAGATTAGCAAGTTATAATGTACATATTATATGTCTAGGTGACCCAGGTCAGCTGCCGCCAATAGATAAAAAAGACGATAATCATTTATTAGATATACCTCATGTATTTCTAGATGAGATTATGCGTCAAGAGGAACAAAGTGAAATTATTAAATTAACTATGGACATTAGAGCTGGTAAGCCACTTAATCATTTTCAAGGAAATGAAGTTCAAATATTAGATAAAGAAGAACTTACAACAGGAATGTTGTTATGGGCTGACCAAATCATATGTTCAACTAATGCTACAAGAGTCGCATTAAATAATCAAATGAGAGATTTATTAGGACGCGGCGATGCCCCTGAAGATGGAGACAAAGTAATTTGTTTAAGAAATTATTGGGAAACAATTAGTGAAGATGAACAACCTTTAGTTAATGGTACTATTGGGTACTTAAAGAATAGTTTTACTAATTTCTTAAAGATACCTGCTTATGTTACAGGTGGAAGAATTAGTCAAATAGATACTGTAATGGGAGATTTCTGTTCTGATGATGGAGTTACAGAATTTAAGAATTTGACTATGGACAAAAAGATGATACTTGAAGGAGAGTCTACTTTAAATTGGAAAGAGGCTTGGAAATTAAGTAATAATAAAAAATATATGAATAGTTTACCTTTGAGTTTTACTTATGGTTATGCGATCACCGCCCATAAGAGTCAAGGTAGTGAATGGGATAATGTCTTGGTTATAGAAGAAGGATTCCCATTTGACAAAGAAGAGCATAAGCGCTGGTTATATACAGCTTGCACTCGTGCAGCTAAAAAACTCGTTATAATTAGAAAAGGGTAGGTGAATGTAATAATGAGTAAAAGATATGAATTTTTAGAAGTAAAGAATGATAGATATGCAATTTGGTATTTAGATTTTGGGCCAACTAAAAGAAATAAAATAGGTTGTTATAAAATTATAGATTTATATTCTCATTGTAGAAAATATAAATATGCATTCAGATTTAAACCTAGAGAAGGTCAATCACAAGAAGTTAGTGATAGTCTAATCATCAGTAATGCTATTCATTATTTTAATAAAGAGAAGAATGTATTTAGCGGAAACCGCAGTTTAGACCGAGCTTAATCTCGGTTTTTATATAGAGGGAGGGGTAGAATGAAAGTTAGAACATCATATTTTTATCAAATAAGAAACTTTAAAAAGAATATGATACCTATGTCTACAGCATTATCAGATCCCGCATGGTTTCATGATAATCAAGACAAAAATCATACATTTATAGATAAGCGGGGCATCCTTAACGGTCTTCGCCTTCTTCCAGTTATAGTACAAGGAAATTGCGAAGGCTGTTGTCCATGCGAAGACAAAGACCCGAGTAAGTGTCCTCTTCGCGCCCCATATGAATTTGAATTAAGTTTAATTGATTTTGATAAAATGTATAAAGGTATGGAACAATTTTGTAATGAATATTGCAAACAAAATGGTATACAAGAAGAACCTATTGCTGTTTTAATTGTATATGAAACTCCTGATAATAAATGTAGTGAGAGAGATAGTCTACAAAAGTTATTTATATCTCATGGGATAGAGTGTAAAGAACTAGACTACCCCATTAATAATCTCACCATGATTAAGGATGAACCATTTGATTTTTAGTCAATTTTATTGTATAATATTAATAGATAGAAAAGAGGGATAGTATGGCTCAAAGGTTCGAGGTTCACTCACACACATATTATAGTAACTTACGTTTATTGGACTCAATTAATCGTCCTAAAGACTTAGTCAACAGAGCAATTGAATTAGGATTGGCAGGTATAGCAATTACTGACCATGAGGCAATATGTTCTCATCCAGAATTAAACTTCTATCAATCTGAAGTTCAAAAAGAACATCCTGATTTTAAAATAGCATTAGGTAATGAAATATATTTAACTGATACAAGAGACATGGGTCAAAGATATTATCACTTTATTTTAATAGCAAAAAATAAAGAAGGTCATAGAGCTTTAAGAGAATTATCTTCAAGAGCTTGGATGAATAGCTATTGGGATAGAGGTCTTGAAAGAGTTCCAACATTAAAAAGTGATTTAGAAGAAATATTAAAAAAATATCCTAACTCATTAATAGGAACAACAGCATGTCTAGGTGGAGAATTATCAGTTAATACATTAGAGTTAATTAGATGCGAAACAACAGGAGATGAAAATGGTGCGGCAATCGCCCATAATAATATAGTTAACTTCTTACTTTGGTGTAAGGAGGTATTTGGTGATGGCAATTTTTATATTGAATGTGCACCAGGTGCCAGCCGCGATCAAGTATTAGTTAATAAGAGATTCCCTGCTATTGCAAAAGCATTTGGTTTAAAAATGGTTATTGGTTCAGATGCTCATTATCTTAAAAAAGAAGATAGATATGTTCATAAAGCATATTTAAATAGTAAGTTCGGTGAAAGAGAAGTAGATGAGTTCTATGAATTTGCATATCTTCAAACAAATGATGAGATAAAAGAGAACTTATATGCATCTCAATTTGACGATAACTTTATAGAAGAAATGTTTGCAAATAGTTATGAAATATATGAAAAAATAGAAAATTATAGTTTAGCTCATGCTCAAACAATTCCTAAAGTAGAAGTACCTGAATATCCTAGAAACTTTAACTCTGGATATAGTAAGTATCCTATATTAAATGAAATGTTTAGTTCAGATGATAAAGTTAATAGATATTGGGTAAATAAGTGCGTAGATAAACTAAAAGAAATAGATAAATGTAATGATACATATTTAAGTAGACTTGAAGAAGAAGCAGATATAAAGCAAACAATTAGTGAAAAGTTAGGAACTAATATGTTTAGTTATCCTGTAACATTACAACACTATGTAGATTTATTCTGGGAATGCGGCAGTATCGTTGGTGCGGGCCGTGGTTCAAGTTGTTCAGGTCTAAATCACTATTTATTAGGTATCACTCAACTAGATCCAATTCAATGGAATCTTCCATTCTGGAGATATTTAAATAAAGAAAGAGTTGAGTTAGGTGATATCGATTTAGACTTATGTCCAAGTAAGCGTCCTAAGATTTTAAATGAAATTAAAAAAGAAAGAGGACAAAACTTTAATAGTGATATAGATGATTTAAGTAGAAAGAATTTAGGTTGTACATTGATAGCAACATTTGGTACAGAAGGTACTCGTTCAACAATCTTAACTGCATGTCGTGGTTATAGAAGTGAAGACTTCCCAGATGGTATTGATGTAGACACCGCACAATATTTATCATCATTGATTCCAGCTGAGCGTGGTTTCCTATGGCCGCTAAGTGATGTAATTAATGGTAATGAAGATAAAGATAGAAAGCCAATTAAAACATTTATTAATGAAGTTAATCAATTCCCTGGTTTATTAGAAATAATGGAAGGAATTGAAGGTTTAGTTAATAAAAGAAGTTCACATGCATCAGGTGTAATCTTATTTGATGAAGACCCATATGAGTTTGGTTCATTCATGAGAACTCCTAAAGGTGAAGTTATCACAGCATATGACTTACATATGTGTGAAGCATGTGGTATGACTAAGTATGACTTCTTAGTAACTGAAGTTCAAGATAAATTGGCGGAAGCAATTAGAATGCTTCAAGATTATGGAGAAATTGAAGATGATTTAACATTAAGAGAAGTATATGATAAATATTTTCATCCAAGTGTTCTTCCTATTGAAGAAGATAAATATTGGAAGGTACTTCAAGAGAATAGTGTATTAAATATCTTTCAATTTGATAGTGATATAGGTGGACAAGCCGCGAAGAAAATTAAACCTACAAACATTATGGAAATGGCGGATGCTAATGGTTTAATGAGACTTATGACTGCGGAAAAAGGTCAAGAACCACCTATGGATAAATATATTAGATTTAAAAATAATATAGATTTATGGTATAAAGAAATGGATGAATATGGTCTAACAAAAGAAGAACAAAAAGTATTAGAGCCATATTTTAAAAGTTCACATGGTGTACCTCCATCACAAGAGCAATTAATGAAAATGTTAATGGATGAAAAGATTTGTCACTTTACTCTTGCGGAAGCGAATACCGCTCGTAAGATAGTAGGTAAGAAACAATTAAGTAAAATACCTGCATTAAGACAAAAAGTCTTAGACCAAGCATCAAGTCCATGTATGGGACATTATGTATGGACATGCGGAGTTGGGCCTCAAATGGGGTATTCATTCTCTATCATTCACGCATTAGCATATTCATTTATAGGTTTTCAAACTATGTATGTAGCAACTAGATGGAATCCGATTTATTGGAACGCCGCATGTTTAGTTGTTAATAGCGGAAGTCTTGAAGAAGATAGTGATTTTGAGGAAGATGAAGATGGATATGTTGTTGAAAAGAAAGAAAAGACAACAGACTATTCTAAGATAGCAAAAGCATTATGTGATATTATAGGAAAAGGAATTAAAGTAAGTTTAGTAGATATAAATAAGTCTGATTATAGTTTTGAACCTGATGTTGATAATAATGAAATATTATTTGGTATGAAAGCATTAAGTAATGTTGGAGGTCCTATAATAGAACAAATTAAAGCTGGTCGTCCATATGCGGGAATTGCAGACTTTATGGCAAAATGTCCATTAAATAAAAGTGCAATGATTAGTTTAATTAAGGCTGGTGCATTCGACAAACTCGATAAAGAGAACGCGGCGGCCGCAGGTGTAGAGACTAGATTATGGGTAATGGCATATTATTTAAGTAAAGTATGCGATGCTAAGAAAAGATTAACTCTACAAAACTTTAATGGTCTATTAGAGCATGGATTAATTCCTGAAGAATTAGAGTTCCAAAAGAGAACATTTGTATTTAATAAATATTTAAAAGCAAATCAAAAGGTTGGTAAATATTATGTATTTAACGCACCTTGTGAAGAGTTCTATAATAAATATTTTGATTTAGACCAACTAGAAGTAGTTAATGGTTATACTTGTATTCTTCAAACAAGATGGGATAAGATGTATCAAGACACAATGGCGGAAGCCCGCACATATCTTCAAGAACATCAAGCTGAAATGTTGAAACAATTCAATACTCTATTGTTTAAAGAGTGCTGGGATAAGTATGCTCAAGGTAACATTTCCGCATGGGAAATGGAAGCATTATGTTTCTACTATCATGAACATGAATTAGCACACGTAAATAAATTAAAATATGGATTATCAGACTTCTTTAGTCTAAGTCCAGAACCTGAAGTTGACCAACTATTTAAAAGAAATGGAAAAGACATTCCTATATTTAAAACTTATAAGATAGTTGGAACTGTAATAAATAAAAATGATAATAGAAATAGTATAACATTATTAACTACTGATGGTATCGTACCTGTTAAGTTTACAAAAGAATATTTTGCAATGTTCAATAGACAATTAAGTGAAATGCAAGAAGATGGAACAAAGCATGTAGTTGAAAAAGGTTGGTTCACTAGAGGAACAAAAGTAATGGTAACAGGATTCAGAAGAGATGATACATTTGTTGCTAAAACTTATACGAAAACAGCAACACATCAATTATATAAAATAGAAGAATTATTTGAAAATGGGGATATGAAATTAACTCATGAGAGAGGAAATGCGGCAGACCTTAGTTAGAGAATTTTAGACCGAGGTCTCCGCAAGGAGGATTATATGAAAACAGTAATTAAACACGGCTATCAAGCCAGAATGCATACAACATGTCCCTATTGCGGATGTGAGTTTACATACGAAAGTCAAGATATAATTGCAATGCCTACAATTACTAATCATACATCAACTAATTGTGTATATTCGCCAGGTGCTTATGTTACCTGTCCAGATTGTGGAGTAATGCTTTATATATCAATTTATTTACCTTATAAATACCCACAAATAACTTGGACTACAAGGACAGTATATGACCAATCATTATAAAGTTATTACATTCTTTGGTCCTAGTGCTAGCGGAAAAGATACATTAGCTAAAGCTATTGCTAAAAGACCAGATGTAAATGAAATAGTCAGCTGCACCACACGCCCTATGCGTGATTATGAAAAAGATGGAGTTGATTATCATTTTCTTTCAACTGAAGATTTTGGTGAAAAAGTTTTAAATGGAACTATGCTAGAAGCTACCACCTTCCGCGATTGGTTCTATGGAACTCCACTTGAGTCTTTAGATGAAAATAAAATAAATGTTGGGGTATTTAATAAACAAGGTATAGAGTGTCTATTGGGCGATAATAGATTAGAAGTTATCCCTATATATGTCGCTTGTGAAGATAAAAAGAGATTAATGCGTTCTCTTGAAAGAGAAACTAATCCAGACTGCGAAGAGGTCTGCCGCAGATTTTTAGCAGACTTACAAGATTTTGAAGTTATTGATTTTGATTATATGACTTTCTATAATGGTATAGATGAAGGTCCTGCATTGATTGAGTCTTACCTCGTTGATCATGGGGTCTTAAGCAAAATAGATTAATCATATAAGCCCAATTTTAATATATTTTGTAAGGAATAATCCTTAAAATTAATTTATATAACTAAGGAGGAAGACTATGCAAGTCATCAAGAGAGATGGTCGTTTAGTTGAATTCGACCCTACAAAAATTCACAATGCTATCTTAGCAGCATTCAAGAGCGTAGATGGAGAAATATCTGACTACGCAAGAGATAAAGCTGAGAATATTGCAAGCTATATCGAAGGCTATTACTTAGATGTAGATGAAACACCTGGTATTGAAGAAATTCAAGACTTAGTTGAAAAAGGTTTGATGTCTACAAAAAGAAAAGATGTAGCTAAAGCTTATATACTTTATAGAGAAGAAAGAAATAAAAAAAGAAATGCTAATACTAATTTAATGAAAAGCATAAAAGAAAAAGTTGAAGCTTCTGATGTTCAAAATCAAAATGCTAATGTTGATGAGTTCTCATTCGGCGGCCGCATGGGTGAAGCTAGAAGTGAATTAATGAAAGATTATGCTTTGAATTATATAGTTAGCGATATGGCAAGAGAAAATCATTTAAATAATGAAATATATATTCATGATTTAGATAGTTATGCAGTCGGTATGCACAATTGTTTAACTGTACCTTTTGACCATTTATTAGCAAACGGTTTTAACACTAGACAAACTGATGTTAGACCTGCGCGTTCTATTAATACTGCATTTCAATTAGTTGCAGTTATATTCCAATTACAATCACTACAACAATTTGGTGGAGTTAGTGCAAGTCATTTAGACTGGACTATGGTTCCTTATGTTCGTATGAGCTTCTATAAACATTATAAAGATGGTTTAAAATATATTGAAGGAAAGAACCTAGTTTCAGAAGATCCATTACCTATTGATAGTGAACTTTATAAAGCACATGAAAAAGCATATCAATATGCTATGGATATGACTGAAAAAGAATTAATGCAAGCCGTTCAAGGTATGTATCATAATTTAAATACATTACAATCTAGAAGCGGCAATCAATTACCATTCACTTCAATTAATTATGGTACTTGTACTTTACCTGAAGGTAGAATGGTTACAAAAGCATTATTAGAAGGTAGCATTGAGGGTGTTGGTAAAGTAAGAAAAACTCCTATATTCCCATGTGGTATTTTCCAATGTATGAAAGGTGTTAATCGAGCTCCAGGAGACCCTAACTATGATTTATTTAAGTTAGCCCTAAAGTCAACAGCTCAAAGATTATACCCTAATTATGTTAATATAGACTGGTCAGTTAATGCTGGCTATGATAGAAATGACCCTAAGACATATGTTTCAACTATGGGTTGTAGAACTTATAATGGTTCTGATATTAATGCGGACGAGGGTGTAAATCCTCAAACTAAGGATGGCCGCGGAAATATCTGCCCTGTTACAATTATTATGCCTACTATTGCTATGTTAGCAAAAGGTGATAGCGAAATTGGTCAAGTAGATGTTGAAAAATTCTTAATGATGCTTGACGATAAAATTCATGAAGCTAAAGATATGTTAATTGAAAGATATAAATATATTATTAGTCAATCACCTGCTTCCGCAAAATTCATGTATGAAAATAATTGTATGTTAGGTTATGATGGTAAGACAGTAGAAAGTGCTATGAAACATGGTACTCTAGCTCTTGGTCAAATTGGTTTAGCTGAAACATTACAAATCTTAATTGGAACAGACCAAACAACAGAAAAAGGTATGGAATTAGCAAAAAGAATAGAACAATTATTTAAAGATAGATGTGCCGAATTTAAGAAACAATATCATTTAAATATTGGTGTATATTATACTCCTGCTGAAAACATGTGCTATACAGCTATGAAAAAATTTAAAAAGGCATATGGAGAAATACCTAATGTAAGTGATAAAGATTTCTTTACTAATTCAATTCATGTTCCTGTATGGAAACAAGTTAGTCCTTTTGAAAAAATTGATATTGAAAGTCAATTAACTGGATATAGTAATGCAGGATGTATTACTTATGTTGAATTAGATGGCGGAGTTAAGAATAATCTTGAAGCTCTTGAAACAATAGTAAACTATGCTATGGATAAAGATATCCCTTACTTTGCAATTAATGTACCTAATGATACATGTTTAGACTGCGGATATACTGACGAATTTAATGATAACTGTCCTATGTGCGGCAGTGACCATATTCAACAATTAAGAAGAGTTACAGGTTATTTAACAGGAGATTATAAAACAGCATTTAATAAAGGTAAAATTCAAGAAACTGAGATGAGAGTAAAACATCAACGTTTCAATGGTGCTTGTAATGATTAGGATCGCCGGCATCAATGAAAACGACATGGTTAACGGAGAAGGTGTAAGCGTTAGCTTATTCCTTCAAGGTTGTCCATTTCATTGCAAAGGCTGTCATAATCCCGAAACTTGAGATCCTAATGGCGGAGAACCTTGAGATTGGAATGATTTAATCAATCATATATTAAAATTAATTTCCGCAAATGGGATACAAAGAAATTTAAGTATTTTAGGCGGAGAACCATTAAATACTTATGAAAAAAGAGATTTTATTAGATTACTATTAAAAGTAGTAAAAAGAAATTATCCTAACATAAAAATATGTTTATGGACTGGATATACTTGAGATCAATTAACAGAAGATTTAAATCTAGCTGACGCAGGAGAAATACTTCAAAATATAGATTACTTAATTGAAGGACCTTTTATATTAAAGGACCGAGACATAACTTTAAAGTGGCGTGGTAGCCGCAATCAAAGAATAATAGATATGAAAAGAGGGTTAGTTATAACAGACTAACTCTCTTTTTTTATTGGAAGAGAGAGTGAGAATATGTATTCATGGGAGATACAACAATTTTTAGAGGAACGCAACTTTTATATAGGTGGAGATGATTTAATTTTTATAACCGATGTTAACCAACATCCACAATTAAATCATATCAAATATAACCCTTATGAGCATAAATATGAAATGTGAGATAATGAAGGATGGTATTTCTGCTTTTGGGCTATGCCGTATGAAGAAGCCATGAATAATGGACTAGTCAAAAAGAAAGTTTTGAAAAAATAAAAAATATATGTTATAATATTTATGTAATAAAGGAAAGAAGGAAAAAAGAATGATAAGACCGATTTTTACTTATCCAAAAGATAAAGATATATTAACAGTTCCTAGTGTTGAGGTAACTGAATTTAATGATGAGATAAAACAAACAATAGAAGATTTAATAGATACAGTTAAAGCAAATAATGGAGCAGGTATCTCCGCAATTCAAATAGGAAAGCCTTATCGTATATGTGTTATTAATTGGGGCGGAATCACAGTTCTAGTTAACCCGGTTATAACTCGTTCAAGAGGTGTCCATACTATGAAGGAAGGATGTTTATCAGTTCCTGGACTATATGTTTCTACTCCACGTTATCAAAAAGTATGGGTTTCTGCACTTAATGAAAATGGTGAAGAAATTGAATACGCTGAAGGCGGGAATGGTAGCTATATAGTACAACATGAATTAGACCATTTTGAAGGTCGCTGTACTTTATTTGATGCTTATGATAGATTTGTAAAGGAGTCGGTAGAAAATGATACATCCGATAAAAACAATAATCAATAATAAGAAATATAAAAAAACAGTTGAAAATCATAAACGCAATATTTTAAAAGCGTATTATGAAATGTTAGAATGTGATGGTCTGGAATGAATAATGAAAGATCCTAAGATAATGCATCCTCTATGGATTAGGGCATTAGAGCATGATGACAGTAAATTATATAATAAAGAAGAATTTAAAGCATATAGAAAATATTATTATCCTGTAAGTGATAAAGAATATAAAGATAATTTAGAAAATTATGAAAAAATAAAAAAACAACATATTATGAATAATGACCATCATTGGCAATCAAGAAGTGATTATACAGACTTTACAATAGATACAGAATTAGCTTGTTTAGAAAATATCATGGACTGGTTGGCGGTTGGTTATGAATTACATGATCGTCCTCATGAATACTATGAGTCAATCAAACATATTATTGACTTACCACAAAAGCAAATAGATTTTATGGAAAAATGCATCTATCAAGGAATAGATAAAGAAATTCTTGACCTTGATAAAGACTTAGATAAATGACTAATTTAGTCTACTTTATAGTAGGTTTTATACTTGGAATTGTGGTTGTGTTGTGAGACGTAGATGATGAATAGGAGGTTAAATAATGAAGTTCCTAAAGAAAAATAAAAATAATAAAAAAGATACAATGCATAAAGTTGAATTAGGAAGCTTATATGACATAAATAAAAGTTTAATTGAAAATAATGTTGTATCATTAACTGAAGAAGAAATGAATGAAAAGAAGCAAATGATTATAACTTTTTTAGAAGATACTGATAATCATTATTATATGTTATTATGTAATGATAGAAAAGATTATACAGTATTTCATCATTTAGACACTAATATAGAATGTTTACAAGATGTTTTAATTGATGAATGTCTACCTAACCGCGGTAAGACTAAATCATTTGAATTAACTGAAAACAAAGACGCTATTGAAATATGGCTTTCGATCGATGGAGAAAGTTATTGTTATTATTTCTTCCCATATGATTCAGCCATTATTGAATGTTAGGAGGATAATTATGTATATTATTGCAAATCTTAAAAACTTTACATTAACTCATGAATTTTGTATCTTTGATGAAGAAAATCAATTAGTTGATAAATTTGCTACATCAATGAAACAATTACCTGAATTAATCGTAGAAGCATGTAAAAAATACAATGTTAACTCTGTTTCTTTAATGGGAAATAAAAATTTCTCAAAAAAGGTAGGAGAGGACATTAAAGCAATTAATTTAGCAAAATATGAATTAAATATTAATGTTCAATATATATAATTTTTAAAGAAGGAGGGTTTACAAAATGAAATATTTAATTGAAACAACAGAGTCTTATAGAGTTGAAAATGAAGAAGAAGCAAAGACTTTAATTGAAAATGCAAAAAAAGGCAATTACATTTTAAAGAAATATTCTTCTCAATATAAAGAAAGAAAACAAAAAGGCG
>Ga0326513_10001906_pt1 | contig 15676 bp, 10 predicted proteins | sample 2_2465_0518_D_FD_203654 | JGI IMG/M metagenome (GOLD analysis project Ga0326513, IMG submission 203654) | Bovine rumen microbial communities from UC Davis, California, United States - 2_2465_0518 | ecosystem: Host-associated > Mammals > Digestive system > Stomach > Rumen | place: USA... | reverse complement strand
TCTTATTGACAAAAGGAAACAGGAAATGTGGCACCCTTCGTTCCTTCAGTTGTTTTTCTGCCCACACCTTGAAATCATCGAGTCCAACCTCAATGACTTGACCCCAAACGACAGGCTCCTGCATATTTTCTGCAATATACTCCTGTCTCATCTTACCAACAGAATCCATCGTTTCCATTGGTACAATCGTTCGGGCGTCAGTGGTATCTACTTTTTTCTGGTCTTCTATGAATTGTCGGGCATTCTCAATACGTTCCTCTGTTGACGGGTGAGTATTCCATCCATCAATGACTCTTACCTTAGAATGGTAATGAGCATTGTCGCCTGCTTCTGAGTTCAAGATGTCATTGCATGATAATTGAAGTTTTTCATCCTTAGCGATTAAGTCGTCAACGTAATCATAGCCATTCCAATATTCTTTCAGATACTGCTTTTCTGAAAGCAGACTGGCTATCAGATTTTCGTAGAGACTATACCGTTCTGAGAGAACAGATAGCTTACATAGGGACGAAATAAAAGGTTTTGCACCTACTACGCGACAAGCAACGGCATCAGCTTCAAATTCCATAAGACGAGAAAGACTCCTGTTCTTCTTCTCAATATAGTTATAGAAAACAATTGTCTTTCCGGTGATAAATGAAATAGGGCCACTAGCAAGATGAAAGAATTTTTCCCATGTCCCATCAGATGCCTGACTTAAAGCCGCACTCCGCTGTTGCTCCTGGGCATGTTCTATCATATCACGGATGATTAACAATAACCGATATGAAATAGAACCAACCTTCATCGTCTGCTGGGAGAAATGTCCAAACTCATGTCCAAGGATAGCCTTGACCTCGTCCTTATTCATTCCCTGAAGTAAACCAAGTCCTACCATCAGATTCTTCCTCGTTGGAAAGAATAATGCCCAAACACTGGTGGAGTTGTAAAACACACAAGCGTTGACTTCCGCTGTCAGATAAACATGCTTGGGCATTTTATTACCTGTAGAATTTGCCACTTCAGCTATCATTGAGAACAGTTCTGGACATTCCTCTCTCTTAACTTCTACTCGATTCTCATCCGATGAAGAATGAAAAGTGAATAGAGGTTTTATGAGATACCATGCTATTTGAATGCAAAACCACCACATGGCCAACCATGCAATAAATACCCAAATTGCGATACGACCGTTTATGTGGCTGAATTCTCCAAGCATCTGAATGAGTAGCCACGTAACTCCAAATGCTGCAAAGAACAAACCTATACCAAGTAGTATCAGTCCTACATAATATACGATGAAGAGGACTACTCGCCATAGTACGGTTGCCGCCTCTTTCCTGATTTTGCTTTCAATTACGTTTATATCCATATTCCCAATAACCTTTCAATTTGTTTATCCCCAAATTAAGAGAAATTTAGCAGTCTTAAGCAACTTGTTTATTAAGATTTGTTTTTTCCAAATAACCCTCTTAATATGGTTTTGCCAATTTTGCGTTCTAATCCTGTCATTGAAGTTGGCACACCAGTTTCACGAGCAAACTTTTGTTTAGCCTGTGTAATGCCTAATGCTCTTTTCAGAGAAAAACTAAGACCTGGAATAATTGAAGGTTTCCTTGCCATGATTAAATACTTCTTTTATGGATTTTCCAACTAAGCCAACAAAGCCACATTGCTACTAATACATCAACAATGTTCCAAATTGTTCTCCCCAAAGTGATTTTCACGAATGGCTGGAATAGAAGGGACAATGTTCCAAACAAAAAACAAAGTGATTCCCTTTTCACTTTATAAAAATGAATTGCGAACCACGTAAAAATCACAAAGGATATAAAACGAACAAGAACATAATATCCATATGACATTGGAGCCAAACATAGTAATAAAAGGATAGCCTGTCCTAATAAGATGACACATTGTTTCTTGTAATCCATGACCATGATAGTATCTCATTATTTATCCCATGTCTTTGAACGAAGTCTTGTGGCAGTCGGCTTGGGAGAAGGTGATGCCTTTGTACTAGATGTCAATTCAGAGGATGGTGTGTAGCTTTCAGTAAAACCATGTTCTAAAACGCGTCTTTCCTCCTCTTTTAACTCTTCCAATCGTTTCAAACATTTATATACGTTCCAGCCACCCCAACCAATTGCACCAAGTGTAATAATTGAAAACCCTAAATGAGAAGCAATAAGCAGTGAGAGAATCGTTATAGCCAATCCTCCTCCACACCACATCCCGGCCTTTCTTAGGTTAGTGGTTACCCACTCTTTTTCTGAATGTATTTCAGATAATGATCTCATTAGTTCTTAACAATTACAACTTCTGCACGTCTTAACAAATGGCCATTTCTTGTGTATCCCTCTTTTTCAATTGACAATATAAAGCCATTAGGTTTTTCTGAATCTGGTTCCGTGTCTGTTATAGAACACAAGTCATCATGAGACATGCTATTTTCAAAAGTTATCTTCTGAACATTGTACTTCTCGAGCATCGTATTTAGCTTCTTTTTTGCATTAAGAAGACGTTTTATAGCTTTTTGGCTATCATCAGACAGATTCCACCCTTTGTCCTCAATAATTTTCTCTTCTCGTGAGAAAACATCAAGGACGGAAATTGCCTCTAAGAACACTTCATCTAGAAGTTGATCATTATCTCTTTGATTTTTTTCAATTCTAATAGACAAGTCTTTCTTGTCTTTCAGAATCTCAGAAATTTTCTTTTCAACTGCTTCTATCATACTAAGAATTGTATTTATCTAAATTTAACTTGTTAACATCAAACTCTATGCTCTTTGTTGATGACGTAATCGGGTCGAAGCCATCAATACCATCAAGAATTGGATATGTGAAATCAACCGCCAATCGACGAGCAGGATTATGCAGCTCTTTTTGTGCAGCGGCAATCTCCTTTGCATCATATCTTCTTAGTCTTAAAGCTTTGACCTGTGCTTTGACTATCTCGACTTTACTGGCATTCTGATTAATGCCTAATACTAAATATGGATTTTTCATATTATGCTAAATCTAAATATAATTGTAATGCATCTTTTAACTGTTTAATTTCTGGTTTTAGCTGTGAACCATAAGGAACACTAGTACTGCCAGAGAGGATTGACCTCGCTTCCCAAGGGAATTGATTTAGAATCTCTTGGCGTTCATTTTTCAATGCACGCGCACTATTTCTGTACGTTGTACTCTTATTGTATTTAAGCTTATTAAAGACGGTCATAACAGTAGACTTTCCATATTTATCAGGTATGACATATTCTCTTATACACATACCCACTAAAGTGCAAAGGTTGTCACAAACACGTGAATTGTTTGGATTCGCTTCATATAATGAATACACTTTCTGTAATGCCGAGTTAAGAGACATAGATTTGCTATTAACCTTATCTACAATCTGACTTAACTCCATATTCAGAGAAAGGTCTTTAGTCTTCCCTTTTAAACTTGTCAATTTATTGCGAAGTGATATAGTTCTAGCAGAAATCGTTGTTAAAGACTCTATGGCATCAGCATGCCCTGTGGCAACTGCAACCAACACGAGCTGATCAGACAATGTATTTACAATATTGTTTTCAAAGTCTGTTCCTGTAGAATTCAGAACAGACTTTATAGTTGTCAAATCACTTGGTTTTGCCTCTGTTACAAACCTACCCACCAAAGCTTCTAATACACTACCTATATTATTCTTCAATTGAGTGCAAGATTTTGCCACGCCATATGCAGATACTAGTTCCTTGAGACCTGATGCTAAATCAAGACTCTCGTCATTAAGTTTACCCACTACACTTTGGTTGATATAATTTCCGAAGATATACGAAAGCGTATTATCATCAATAGCTTGGCAAATAATGGGAAAAACATTAAGAATTGTTTTGTATGAGGTACCATCTTTCGTTACCTTCGTTAGCACATTTTGAACCTCTGTGGAGAAAGAGCTATACAAATCGCTGAATTCACGGATAGAGTTAATAGTAGCACTAGTAAAAGCCGTTTTTACCTGAGATGCAGACATTGTTTTTGCCGCTGAGATGCACATTTCTGCATTGCTTGATGCGTCTTTATATTCACGATAGCAACCCGAGTTGATATTATACAAAACGCCAACTCTTAGAATGTTCTCTCCGCCGTAGTTTTCATACTCATAATCCAAGGTGTTCTTTATCTCGTTGAGACACTTTCGAGTGTTATTAGCAAGATATGGAGCAGCAATAATGCAAGGATTATCCATATTTAAATTAACGAGCGCATCCATTGCGTCTTTTTGCTCTTCATAGAAAGCGGCAAATGCTTCGTCTTTGTCATTTAAAGCTAGTTCGAATCGGCTTAAAAGGCTCTGCTGAACTTCTGCAATAGAAATAACAGATCCTTCTATAGGTTCGTTAAAATTTACATTATCCGGCAAGGAATCAAAAGAATCTTCCTTACTCCCGCCTAAAGAATTTTCTAATGTGAATGTGTATGGATCATCCCAGCTTGTGTAGTCTAGGGATTTTACAAACAACTGGTCACGATACACTGCCGTCAACCAACATGAAATAATAGCCTTATAATTGGTTTTGTTTATCTTTCCTGATTCTGTTATTCCAAGGCACGCTATGGCAACATTTCTGAAATATACATCATCTTCATACCAATTTTTTCCAGACTCTTTGAGATATTTTAAAGCGAGATCGTACTGCCCTTCTTCAAAGCACTTCGACAAAATGTATGATGGTATCGACTTACGTAATTGCTCTATTTTGTCATGAACACCATCAAGGTATGGAGAAATCATATTGTCATATTTATCCAAAGCATCTTCTAGTTTTTTAGCTTCTGACACAGTCGCTTCACCGGATCTTAATTTGCTTACTTGCTTGTTAAAATCTGCCAAGACGGATTCTGCATCCCTAACATAAGCATTCTTGCAGGCTTCCACGAGTTCTTTCTCATCAGGAAGGAATTCATTAACAAAAGTGGTTGCTTCTTTTGCCCCATTGTACTGAATAAGACAAATTGCATATCGGTATGCCAGCTCTTTCTTTTCTTTAACAAATCCGACAAAAGCGAGCAATTTACGTATTTCACTTTCGGAAACATTCTTGCCTTGTTTGATTTGGCAAATAACACTACGAATCTTGCTCCATGATACCGTCCTCGCATCAGCTAATCTTTGTAACAGGTCATAAACATCAATGGCTTCAGAAAATTTAGTATCTACTTCATACTTGTATCCTTGCTCCTTATGTATCGAAATTAATTCCGAATTTATTAATTTGGATATTTCATTAGCCTTGTCTTTTTCACAATGCGCATTCAGAAACGAAGTAAAGTCACCTAACAAATTAACACGATTTACATAAGGTTGCTTTGCCGCATGTCGTAGCAGAGAGCTAGTTAATTCCTCCCATAATGACATTATATTTTCAGAATTGACTTTCTGAAGCTCTACACCTTCTTTTTCTAATGTATTAAAAGACGCATATAATTCTTCTATCTTTTTCTCGTCATCAGCATATTGAATTATAGTTGATAATTGAATTTTGGCATATTTCTCATACCAATCATCCACATAGGATTTAAGCCCTATACACAATTTGTATGTGTTTTCAAAATCCTTGATAGAATAGTACTTGTCTATTAGAGATTCATATGCCTTAAGCAACTTCTTGAATATTGGTTGATAATCCTTAGGATCGAAAACCTTTGAATGCTCCAAATGAAATGCAAGTCCCTTGTTTATGAAAACTTCCTTTTCGCCAATATCTTTTGCCTTCTTTGCTTTATTATAGTAAAGGGATGCAAGTTTAGGTTCTGCATTTGCATGCAATCCAATGAGCTCTTTCAATATATTTTCAGCCTTATCAGAATTGTCCTCAGACAAATAGATGTCAGAAACTGCTAATTTTTCGTCAAACAAAAAAACATCATTGTACTTCGTTAAGGATTCATTAATAAGTGTTAGTCTATCATCAACAGCTAATGAAGGTAATACTTTAAGTACTGTAGCCACAAAAGGTCTTTGGACAGTAAGCTTCTTGTCTTTCAATCTATCGAATATAGACAGTGCATATTTGTAATCATCAATGGCAAAAATATTATCGCAAAAATGAGAAAATAGATCTTTGTCCCATTTTGTAATCGCTGTTTTTTCTATGAGAACGTCAACGACAGACTTATAATATTTATAATCTTGATTTACAAATGAATCTAGCAGCCTTGCATCAATTCGTGTATTCCACACACTTGTGAATTTATCTATTGCCTTCGCTTCATCACTCTCCGAACAGATTACTTCAATACCCTTCGATATATACTTTTGACAGAACTCGTCATCATTGAAAAGAGATTGGGCAGTGGAAAGAATTTCTAATTTATATTGATTGGAATAATCATTGCTTTCGTTGATTCTATATACGACCTCTTTATATTCTGAGGCGATATCAACACCTTCCCCCTTTAGTTTTGCTAATTGTGACAACACATAATCATTATCCTGGTATGATTTGAGTTCTTTTATATAATTGTCAAAACAACAAGAATCATAGGAATTAAATGTGTTGGCCGTTATATATGCTTCTTCAGGATTTCTGTTAGCAAACCAATCATGAATAAGATTCATAACCGAAGAAGACAGATTAGGAATCAATTTGTTATACTCCTCGGCATTAAAAATAGGACTGTGAGTTTTTTTGAATGCGAAAGCCTTACTAATCCAAGCTCTCTTTGATAAAAGATCTTTTTCTTCTATACTCTGTTCATAACATAATTGGGCAATCCTTGGCTGTGCATTGGGGTGCAATCCAACTAGTTCCGTGAATATCTGGTCTGCGTCTTTATAATCTTTTCTGGCTTGACGTTTTTCACCGACAGACAATTTCCAATCAATGGCCCAAGAGTCGTCTTTAAAAAGTTTGAGAATCCGGTTAAGCAAAGACAACTGCTCTTCTTCTTCAAGAGAGGCTATAATTGACTTAGCTTTAGCTGTGTATTCTGTGTGAACATCAACTCCCCCATCTCTGAATCTCTCATAAACTTTGAAAACATATTTATAATCTTCGTAAGCTGACAATTCTTTAAATAGGGCAGTTTTTACACTTATATCGGACGTGAGGAATTGGACATTCTGTACAAAATATTCAATTATAGCATTAGATATCGCAGATGATGCATTTGCGAAATGCTGAATCAAAGAAACATCTTGCACAACTTCCCAAACATTTTTGAAAATTGCAACAGCAGTTTTAGTATCAGGTTCAGAAGCAATTGTAGCAATACCTACCTTTATATATTCTTTCTTATATTTACTTCCAAATGTGGCGAATTGTTCTAATCCAATAAGCAAATTAGACTGGCTATTCTTGGAAATATAGTCTAATAACAAATCTTCATCGATAACTTTCTTGTCAGAAGAGTTTCCGACCTTGTAAATATCATAAGCAACAGTGACACATTCCTTAAGTGCAAGACTATTATTTCTTTTTGCTAAACAATTTGCTAGGCTATATGCTCTCTCAAGTTTCTTAGAAGCATGTAATCTTTGGACAGTACTGATTATTGCGTCTTCTATATCTTTGTCAACTTCCGTTTTACAATAAGTTTCGACTAAAGCCAAAGAAGAACTATATGAATATTCGTATTCTACAGCATTAAGATTTACATAAAGAGCGTATAGACGATTCTTTTTAGCAAAAATGGAATCCCCTCTTTTGTCAAGTTCAATTGCTTTTAAATATTTGGACGCCTTGTTATAATCCCTATTGTTAAAATATTGAGTTGCTGCTTTCTCTATTTCCGTTACAAGTCTTTTCAAATATATAGTAACTTCCTCCTTCCCCATTGAAGTTCTGGAAAGGAGCGATTTTAAACTACTCAAATATTGCAACTCATCCTTGCGAGATTTTGCTAATTCAAAATACATTTTTGCCAAATGCTCAGCAGCATTTGGATGCTTATCAAGAATCTCTAGATAGATTCTCTCTGCCTCTGAAATATCGTTTGAATTATATGCAGAATCCGCATTGTTTAGCTTATGATCATAATATGCATCTTTTATCCAAGATATAAGTCCCATAATTTTTTCGCTTTTAGATTAATTACCAGATCAGACCTTGTACATTACAGGTAGGATGTTGTACAAGTACTCATAGGCTGAGATATACGAATGATATCCGAACTCCTTTACATAATAGTGGAAACAATTTGTTTTTTCATCATTTAGAGACTGGAAAAGCTCAGATTGTGATGAAACCTGTTTATATCTCGAATCTCTAGTACCTATGGCACAAAAGATACGAAAATCATCATCTATATAATCCGATTTCTCAATTATTGATTTTATTTTATCGAAGACATCGCTAGTTCCTGTAGATTCATCTTTAACCCAACATTCACCACATATTGGGACATAATTTTTTTGCAGTCCAAAACATTTTTGAAAAATATACCAAGTTGAAATCGCTCCCAAAGAAAAACCGCCAACACTTCTTTTTGCCCAATTATTACGAAGGTCCTTTCCGAATTCGATACTTAGATAATTTTCTATTGCAGGGACTAGATGATAATAATATTCTTTCCAAAACAATTTAATTTCATTGCAGGATTCTTCCCAATCTTTTTCTTCATTGTCTCTATCCCATGTTGGAGAGACAACTATAATGGGAGGAATAATATGATTTGCTATCATATGGTCAAGAATGTTCTTAAATTGACACTCTTCCTTATTAATAAAATCCTCTGCACTACCAGTCCATCCGTGTAATAGATAGAGTATATTATAGGAATTAGATCCAATATACCCATGAGGAAGATAAACATTCGCATGTTTCTGACACAATTTAGAAATGTTATTGGCATAGTCAAAAGTGTCGTATTTAACAACTACGACAGACCCAGCTCCATTGGATATCTTGGAAAAGTAATCGCGAGGAATGGGCTTGGTATATTGTGTTTTAGAAGGCTCTCCCATTTTGTTACTTTAGTAGCAAAGTATCACCAGGTTGAAGTGGTCTTGTAATAATTGCCTCAATTTCTTTATATCGTCCTTCGGTTCCATATAATTTCTTGCTGATTTTACAAGGAGAATCGTTCTTTTTTACAATATAAATATTATCAGAAACTTTATTTGATAACTGTTCTTTGAGGTTAGCAATCTCTTGATTGGCCATTACAAGTTCTGACGAAATTTTTTTGATTGAATCATTTAATGCAGCAACGTTAAACTCTTCAATATTCTCTACGTGAGACTTCGGAACACATAAAAGGACAACTGCTACAATAGCTATAGCAGCCAAAGCTGCTGTAGCTATCTTCCACTTCTTGCTATTTGTTTTTGGGAGAACGGATAGTTCCTGATACTCTGCTAATAGTCTGTAGATAGACAAATCCGTATCACATTGTGGGCATTTAACATCCTCCTTGTGGTAATCAGGAATATCTTCTCTCCCGCAAACCGGACATTTTATTTGTTCACTCATAATTAACCTTTTAACGCAGTTTTAATATCAATACTCGTACCCATGCTATTAAGGATACTTGAATTGCTTGAAATTAAATCTCTTACCGTATCAACGTCGTGACGATTTAATGCATTCATCATGTCATTATAGGCTTTATCAGCGCGAGCTGCTGTAGCAGGATTCACAGAATCATTCATCGAAACAATCTTAAACATAAAAATTGTTGTGAACAAACTGTATTTTTCTGTAAGATCTTCAAGTTTTTTTAGTGACACAACCTTCTCCATAGGATTACTTGAAGATTCTGCTTTAGAAATGAGAGACTTCATCTCGTTCTCATCTTCAGTCGCAATAAATCTGTCGAATGTTCCCAAAAGAATTTTTGCAATAATCAGTGATACCGAGTTGTCGCTATCTTCAGGAGCATGGGCATTGTTTTGTGCTAAATTGATCTTGTTTTCAATATCTTGCCATTCTGTGGCGTCTTCTTTAAAATTGTTTTTAGAAATTATATCAATGCTTTCTTGTACTTTCGACATATATTCTGCTTTCTTCACATCACTTATAGAAGAATCGCTTAATATACCTTGTATAGAGTCTGATATGGTACCAAGACATTTGGAGTCTTTATTACCTCGTCCTAACACAATATTTGTAGTCTTTCCTGTCTTGTCAATCTTGACCTTTGCGGACAGCTCCTCACTTTCTGTTAAAGAAAAAGTAAATGTAAGACTACTATCGACAGGTAAGTTGTCAGAGATTGTGAAGAAGCCAGAAGCGATTTTTTCATAGGTTCCCCCCTCTGCATCTGACAAAATCACAAGTTCTACAATCTTTTGATTATCAACTGTGGTTTTGAATCTCTTATTTATCTCGAATGGGAGCAATTCATTAGCATCGATAATTTTCTGATTGCCAGTCTCAAGTTTAATATAATAATTGTGTTTCGTTGTATAAGTAACTAATATCGGTGGCTCTCCAACGGCATCCTCTCCATCTTCTCCATCGAGCTTAGCTCCACAATGGGGACATGTCGTACTATCTTTTGGTACCATTTCTCCGCATTCTGGACATTCATATTCATCGCTTAATGCGTGAGCAAGAATAGCCGCACCTTCAGCGATAGCAAGCATTGGTTTTTCTGAGGACAAGATCTTTTCTTCTCCATACTTTGCTACAAGCATCTTTTTAACAAGAGGAATACATGATGAACCACCTACAAGCAAGATGTTGTCTATAGTTTCTATAGGATAACCAGTCTTATCTAACAACTCATCTACAAGATCTATTGTTCGTTGGATTAATGGTCGAATAAGATTCTCAAATTCATCACGGGTGATACTGACCTCAATATCAACCATATCGCCATCTTCAGTTTCAAGTTCTCCAAATATTTCAATACTTGCGGCTTTAGAATTACTGAGTTGTTTCTTAGCCCCTTCAATTTGCTTTTTTAACTCTCCCTGAAAAGCAAATCGTTTTCTGTCATCCAATGCGTCTATCAATTCCTGTACATTGACTTCCTGCTCTTTATTTGTTTGTTCAAACACATAGTTCATGAGTGCTTTGTCAATATCGTCTCCACCAAGCCATCTATCGCCTCCAGTACCAGATTCGATGAAATTACCCCCTGAGGCTACAAGTATAGACAAGTCAAATGTACCACCGCCAAAATCATAAACAAGAAATACTTTCTCATCATCCTTTTCCATTTTATCAACGCCATAAGATATGGCGGCTGCAGTAGGCTCCGCAAGAAGACGCTGTACTTTTAGTCCTGCCATTTCTGCAGCTTTTCTTGTAGCAGTTTTTTGCTTTTCGTTAAAATAAGCAGGTACGGTTATAACCGCATGTGTTATTTCGCCTAATTTTACTGAGGAATCCTCTTTAAGTTGGCGAAGTATTTGTGCACTAATTTGTTCTGGCGTATATTGTTTTCCATTAAGAACAACAGCAACAGACTCGTCTGTTCCACCAGCAAGTTTATCTATTCCGTATGGGTAGAGACTCTTTTGAGCTTTCATTTTCTGTACTTGCTCATCAGAAATTCCTGCGCCCATAAGTCGTTTAACAGATACAACGATGTTGGGTGCATATTTTTTCCATGAATTGTAAGGGGAATTCCCCACAACAAACTCACCTGTTTTCTTGTCTATTGCAACACAAGAGCGGCAGAGTTCTTCGTTATCTGGACCAGTAGCGATTGTCCTGACACTTGTGTCCTTAAACGCAACAACCGAATTGGTCGTTCCTAAATCGATTCCAATTGCTTTTGCCATAATATTAATTTTATAATGAATACAAGTTAGATTCTAACCATTTAATTTCTTTATCTACTTTCGGATTGTCTATTCCAAGCGATTTCGCTTTTTTGTAGGATTCCAAAGCTTTTCCGAATTTTCTCTGGTATGCATAAACTTCTCCGATGTAAATATAGGTAATGCCATCGTTATATAGGCATCTTCTAGGGCATTTAAACTTTAAAGCATTCTCATATAATCTTAATGCTTTGTCACATTCTTCTTTTGTAAACGCCTCTAGCCCTTTCTTAACCATGACTTCCCGTTTGCTAATATGCTCCGCAAAAACATATTTCCATGTTAACATCATCGTAAGGCCTGTATCATCGGCAAGTTCGAGTTGAGGATCTTTACATTTAAACCCACATTTTTCAGCAACCCGTCTTGAAGCTTTGTTTGATGTGCTAATAATAAGATTTAGAATTTCAACTCCAGTTTCTTTTGTTTCGTTCCGTAGATTCATCAACGCTTCTGTTGCAAGCCCATAGTTTCTATATTCAGGCAAAACCGAATACGTTATATATCCTGTAACCTTTCCGTTCTCCATCTCTATTTGACATGTTATCATTCCTATCGGATCGGAATCTATGGTCTCAATAACATACGGGAAAGCCATACCTTTAGCAAAAAGATTGAGGGTTGTATCAAAAAAAGATTCTATGTCGTCACCATATTTACCTAATGTGAAATATTTCTTGAATTCTTCATCTGAACACAATTTTAACACAAATTCCTTATCAGATTTCTGCAAGAATCTAATTCGGGTAATAGGAGGCTTGTGCTCTCTTACATCGTAGGTAAATTCTCTTTCTGTTACATCATTTTTTAATATAAATGTAACTTCAGTGTCTCTTCTAGCTAATATCCGAGCCGCATTTAAATGCGTTACATCTGTTATGTGGCCTCTATAAGACAGTTTAACACAATCACATGCTTCAGCCTGCCACCTAATGGTGGTAGGTGTATCTGGGTCAATTTCGTCGTAATCGAATCGACTCAAATATGGTGAAACTGCGTCGCAGACTTCACATTCAAGCACATCATCCGTATTAACGGTTTCGCAAAGCCTACAGATCCAACTCATTCTTTATCTGCTATTTTAAGACCTGAACCTCGTAATCCCGAAGAAACAGACTTTGTCTCTTTAGTCTCGGGAGTCTCCTTATGTTCTGGCTTTGCTGGAGCCGACGTTATACCTGATGATGATAATCCTTTTGAACCACTAGGCTTTAAACCAGGCCCGAATCTTAACCCTGGTTTTTTGGGCTTTGGTTCCTCACCTTTACCACCTCCAGACAGTCCAATTGAGCTCTCTTCCGGCTTAATATCTTTCAGTACATTAAATACTTCACCGATAGTAGGACGATCAGCGGGATTTAATGACAGCATCTTTCTAATAAGCTCCTCGATTTTAGGATGAAGCCTCTTCTTGAAAGAAATGGTTCTACCGTCATTAATACAAGTCCATGTTGTTTTATAATCTGATGGCAGAACAGGTTTCTCTCCAGAGAAATATTCACTGAAAATAATACCTAATGTGAAGATGTCAGATTTGCACGTAAGAGTTGAGCCTTCAATTTCCTCATCTTCATCCATAATATAGGCAGCCTGCTCTGGTGAGTAGTATTCTGGCGTACCAACAAGGCTTTCTCGTTCAGAAGGTGGGTTGCCTTCAAAATAACTGTCATCAAAATCAATCAATTTAACTACATACCCACGTGCAGCTTCTTTAATAGGTAAATTATCAGGCTTTAAATCGCCATGAACGATTTTTAGCCCATGGAGAATCCTAATACTATGAACAGCAGATTTTGCAATAAGTAATATCTTCTCTAAAGGCAGGCGAGCAATACTTTCACATGGGAAGGACGAAATGTCGATCTTTTCTGTAACTTTATAGTATGATGCACCACTCCTAAAGAAGTTAAGTGCATAAATGAGATTACCACCAGTACCTGCACAACATTTTCCGATGGCATTGTTCAAATCGCGGTGATGTTTCTCAAATGCGTCACAGGCTTTTCTCTTCTGCTCTTTAATACGCTCACTTCCGGGACTATCTGGTGTCGGATATTTAGGAGCAAGGAACTCCTTGATGAAAAATGTTTTCCCATCTCTTTCTGCAAAGGAGATTTTGCTCATGCCACCGGCGACCTTAAAGTCCTCCAGGATTCGATATCCATTTATATTTTCACCTTTTAACATATACTTACGATCTGCTTAAGAATTGGAATATTTCTTCTTTTATTTCTTTCGGTAGGCTTGGGAAAAAATCAGCCCCTACCAATTGTAAAGCAATCTCTTTTGAATGAAACCTTTCAAATTCGTTCAATAATCTTTGAGCTAAATCATAGATGTTTTCTGAAGAATCACTTGTAGTGGTTCTTGACGATGTATAGGATGTTTTTTCTTTGTCTCCAAACCTTAAACCCGCCTTTGGCGATGCATTACCAACCCTTCTTGGAAATACGGTTGAAGTATCGCTATGATGTCCCCCTCCAATCCGCTTCGGCGAAAAGCCTGCTTTTTCATCACCATCATGTTTTAAAGTCGGAGGAACAATATCTGTTTCCAACTTGTCATCTTTAATTTCTGATACCGCAGACAATTCTGTTTCTTCTTTTATAGGATCTTCCGGTTTGAGTGGTTTTCTCTCTACATCTTCTGTTTCCGAAAGAGACAAGTCTTCTTCAGTTTTACTATCTTCAACCGCAACTTCCTTAGCGTCGATGTCTATTGTCTCTGCACCTTTGTCCTCCGATAATTCTTTGTAATCAACAATAGAAATGTCAGATGGTTTGTCTTCTTCTTTGATATTTGTGCCCGTATCCAATGATTCTACACGCGAAATCTCAGGTAACTCTTTGGATTCCATAAAAGAGTCCGGATTTATATTCTCTGTTGGGTGAGCTTCAACATCAGATTCTTTATCTACTTTGTCCGAAGTATGACTCACTATCTCATCTTTCGTTGAATCTTTAATTTCTTCGTTTTCGCTTGTCAAGCCTATTGATGATTCTTCTTCATTCAACGCTTGATCTATATATTTCATATAGCTGATTTTATAGTTATTCCAACCAGCTTGTATAGAATTTTCTAATTGTGTTTTCTTTTCTTTTATAGAAATTTCAAGCTCTGTTATCTCGCTTTGCAGACTACTAATTTCATCAAATCCTACAATTGTATCATTTGAGAAAGAAGTTTTTAGGGATTCAAAATCCTCAAATCCTATTGCACATAAAGATAGGGAAACGTCATCGCCAGTAACTTTACACATCTCTGCTTTAACAAAGTTTTCCCATTCACTTACATCTCCAGATAACTTCAGACCAGTAAGCAAGACCTCATGGAAATGCATCGGAGTAATGAAATAACCGAAACAACCATCAGTAGCACTTATAATGATAAACGGTCCTTTAACATTGATACGTTTGTTATTTATCTGAAAAGCCCTATCGGCACAAATGCAATTTGATAAAGCACCATCATTTCTTAAGTTTTCTAATGGATCATTGTCTACGTCTAAGTCATCTTTGGATATTTGGTAAAAACCTTCACTATTCCAAAGATAATTTCTAGAATCTCCAGCCCAATAACTATCTATAGTTGAAATTCCATCATCAACCAGATTACATGTTACTATTGCGAGAGTAGTAGGATAATCCCTTACTAGTTTGCTTCTAAGTCCCGAAACCTTGGTTGGATAATTGCTTTTTTCCTGCTCTAAACGTGATTTTGCAGTATTCCATATTCCTTCAGAATTAATGTCGGAATAGCAGTTGGCGTTATTTAGGTAATTAAAAACCGCTTCTTTAATTATTCGAGACGCAACGTATGCTTTCGTATGGTCATTTCCATATTCAGACACACATGTTGTCGCACCAGAACCACCCATGCCGTCAAATACGCCAACAGCATAGAAATCTTCTTTAATGAGAAAGAGAGGGTTAGA
>Ga0326513_10001905_pt1 | contig 15685 bp, 24 predicted proteins | sample 2_2465_0518_D_FD_203654 | JGI IMG/M metagenome (GOLD analysis project Ga0326513, IMG submission 203654) | Bovine rumen microbial communities from UC Davis, California, United States - 2_2465_0518 | ecosystem: Host-associated > Mammals > Digestive system > Stomach > Rumen | place: USA... | reverse complement strand
ACTATAGAAATTAAAACATCATTTTTTTGCGACACAAAGGAAGAAGCGGAGAAAGAAGCACATAAATATTTATCAGAATTATGCCAGGGCTTATATCCCGATTGCTGTTCAAATAGCTACGAGATTGAGAACATATATAGCTATACAGAAGATAGTCAAGGTTAGTCAAGGTTAGTCAAGGATTTAGTCAAGGCAGAAGTTGAGCCACAGGAAAGTGAAGACGTATGAACCGCAGACAAGGCAGGAAGTGAGGAAACATGAGAAATATTGCAGACATTATAGCAGATGATAAAAATGGTAAAAAATTATCTCAAAAAGAAAGACAAATAGCAGTTGCATATATTCAAGGAAAATATGATGCAGCATTGGAATTGAAGATAGGTAATAATTCAAACACTAATGAAGTACTTGACAAGATAAAAGCCGAAATTAAACAGAAAGATTTTGACTTCGGTGATTTCTATGACCATACAGAAACGATAATAGAAATGGTTGCAGAAGTTATCGACAAGTACAAGTCAGAAAGTGAAAAAATATGAATGAGTTTTTAGAAAGATATTATACAGTGCAACCTATTGAACCGGATGAAAACTATTTTTACGCTTGTGAATATATGGCACTAACAGAGATGTATGCAAGAAGTCTTACTACTAAACGGTGCGAGCATGATAAGACAGAGGCTTATATAGATGATACTAAGTGGCATAGAAAGTTTTTCAACGAATATGATAGGTCTATTAGACATAAATATATAGAAATATGGCCAGAGATTAGGGAAGTAATAAAAAAACATGGCAATTATACTGCTCAAATGTGGATAGATGAGTATAAGAAAGCAATAGGGGAATGATTTATGGGTGAGCTTAGAGAGATTTCTTGCGAGGAATACAAGACTAGAATGAAAAAGCTGATAGAAGAAAAAGGATTCTACGGTGCTGTTGAAAGTATATGTGATGTAATCAATGAAGAGTATGCTTTGCCTTGTGATTATTTGACTTGTAGAGGTATTCAGGAGTGCTTAAGCGACATTTTGTTTCTAGTGGAGTTACGGGAGGAACAGGCCAATGATAAAGATTGAGAAAGAATCAAAGATGTATGTTTGGGATGCTGACGAAATAAACCGTGATAAGAGTTTTGATAGAGGTGGGGAAAAGATAATTATTCAGATGGAACCTGGAAATAGACCGGGGGAATATATTGTAGAAGCAATAACTAAAGATTGAACAGGAGGACAAGTTAGGCAACAGAAAATATTGTCAAACGTGAGTGAATATGCTCAAAGATGCCTAGAATCCATGGTATTAGTTAGTCACTTAAAACTACTGGAAACACAGGAAATACCAGAGCAGTTTGAAACAGTCCTGCTAACTACGGTGTAGAAACCTGATGGTTGTGTTTGAGTAATGGTATAAGTCTACGAAAACCAAGTAGCAAAATAATAATAATATTAAGAAAGGAAAAGCTATTAAGATGAAATCTATATAAAGCCATATTCAAGGCGATATAGATATGTACCGATGGCTAAGTCGGGAATTTACGACTGTGGAGTGTACAAGAACTTGTGAGTAGCGTATTGCTTGCAATCGCCAAAGCATACACGTTGAAGCAGTAACCATACATCGTGAGATTATGGCGAATCATCTTGCATATACACATTTGTATATGTTTATAGTAGCAGAAGTGGAAAATGAAGGATTATTATAGCGGAGATGATTTAAAGGCACTTTACCTGAAAATTATTGATTTTAAAAAAAATATAGCACTTGAAGCTATAAAATTTTGTGAAGATAATAATGTTGAGTACGAAGACTGCCTCAAAATTATATTTGAGGATATGTATGAGAGTTCTATGAAGGCATTAAAGATGCAAGAAGACATAAATAAGCTTCCTAAGAATATGAGAGAAAATATAAAGAATGCTATTAAACGTAACAATCAAAAGAAGCGTGATGATCTTATGAAATAATGGAGGTGCAGATGGAGTTTTACGACACATGTGCTTTACTTAACAGTTATGATTCATTGCAGGGAAAAAAGTTTGTGATTTCAGAAATTTCTTTGAAAGAACTTGAGGAAATCAAGTCTAGTAGGTCAAAAGATGAAGAGGCAAAATTTAAGGCTAGGCAAGTTTCGAAAGTGCTATTAGAGAATGTAGAAAACGTTGATATTGTGAGATTTACTGAGGGGGTAAGCAAGCTTTGGAAAATAAACGAGCTTGCAGACAATAATGACGGAAAGATTCTTGCTAGTGTGTTATGGTATTCGATTTATTTTAAACCTGATAATGTAGTGTTTGTATGTGATGATGTGTGTTGTAGACTTAATGCAGTAAAACTAGGAATTGAAAATAAAGGCAGCGAAAATCATTTAGAGGACTATAGAGGATATTTAGAAGTCGTTATGACTGAAAGTGAAATGGCTGCTTTTTTTCAAAATCCTTATAAGAACACGTATAAGCTAAGTGTTAATGAGTATCTGATAATAGATAATCTTAAGAAAGACAATGTTTATAAGTGGAATGGGGTCCTTTATGAGAAAGTTGATTTTCAGTCCTGGAAGAGTGAAACGTGGGGATGTGTAAAGCCTAGAGATTCGGTTCAGCAGTGCGCGTTTGACTCAATCATGAATAATAAGATTACTCTTTTGTTCGGAAGGGCGGGTTCAGGCAAAACGCTTATTCCTATGGTATTTGCTGAGACTGCTTTAAAAAAAGGGATTTATGATAAAGAGACTTTCATTTATTCGTATGATGTTCTTAAGGGTTCTAAGGATTTAGGTTATGAGAAGGGCGACCATACGACTAAACTTTTGAACTATGGTGCTATTGGTAATATTCTTTCGACTAAATTCGGGGACATGGTGGAGGTTGAAAGAAAGATTGATGATGGTGTTTTGCAGATTTTTCCGACCGCTTATATAAGGGGGATGTCGATTTGTAAGAGTGTTGTGATTATAACTGAAGCTCAAAATCTTGATAGCTATACTCTTAAGACTATTATTCAAAGGTGCGAGGACGACTGCAAAATAATTATTGAGGGAGATATGATTGAGCAGGCAGATACAAACGTAACTATGCGTGGTATGAGACGTTTTATAGAGGTCTTTAAGGGCCAGGATTTTGTGGGAATTGTAAAACTTCGCGAAAACTATAGGTCAGCATATGGGGAACTGGCAGATAGGATGTAATTATGGAATGGATATCTAATAGATTGCCTGATAATACAAATGATGTTTTTGTCATTGGGAGTTTTAAGGGGAAAGAATCTATTATGATAAGGTGGTATGACGCAAATGTAGACTTGTGGAGATGTGTAAGGTTTGGTTATAGGGCGGAGATTAAATTAAACCATAAACAAGTTCTGGCATGGCTACCTATTCCGCCGTTTGAATGGAAATGACTTCAGAAATGAGGTCATATGGCAGGTGATAAAGACCCTTGGAAGAGGGTAAAATTAAATTATGAGGAAACCCGTATTGTATATGCGTTCCGGCACGCGGATTTGACTAATAAGGAAGTGGCCAACGCGTTATGGGGGTTCGCCTTTACTATCTTACAGAGGCAATATCCAACAGAAAAAGATATAATTCTAAAACTTACCCAAAAATTAAAAGATAAATGTATAGAAGGCATAAAAGAATGTATGCGGAGTAGTAGGTCTAAAGAGGCAACGGATAAGGCGGTTGAACTTAATGATTTATACTGGACTACTCTTAAGCTTGAGGCTCAGTGTTTTCAATTTGACTCCTATATGCTTTATCTTGAGAAAGACCGGAATCCTAAAGAAAAATTTTATCAGCCTAGACGTGAGTGTTTGATGCGTACAGGTGTTATTCAGGCTATGCAAGATTTGATAGATGATAAGCTTGATATGTTGTCTGTGTCTCTGCCTCCGGGTGTTGGTAAAACAACTTTAGAGAAAATGTTCAATTCCGCTGTTATGGGTTGGTATCCGCTTGATTTCAACTTGTTTTACTCTCATTCAGGAGATATTACCCGAATGTATTTCGATGGAGTATATGAGATTATATCGAATGAAACAGAGTATAAATGGGCTGATATATTCCCAAACTTAAAAATAAATAGTGTTAATGCCAAAATGGAAACTATAAACGTTGGCAAGAAGAAAGCTTTTGCTTCGCTGCAATGTACATCTGTAGGTGCTAAGAATGCAGGTAAAGTAAGAGCAAGCAAGTTCTTATTTGTTGATGACGTTATAGGCGGTATTGACGAAGCACTTAATAGAAATATCCTGGATAAAAGATGGTATAACTATTCCGTTGATGCGCGACAACGAAAACTTGATAAGTGTAAAGAGATTATTATTGCTACGCGTTGGAGTGTTGGGGATGTTATAGGAAGACTTCAAAAACTATATGTAGATAATCCTAGAGTTAAGTTTATAGCTGTTCCGGATATAGATCCTATTACTGGGAAGTCTAACTTTGCTTTTGATTATAACGGATTTTCTGTAAAGTTCTTTGAAGACCAGGCTCTTTTAATGGATGAGATTTCGTATAAGTGTCTGTATAAGCAGGAACCTATTGAGCGTGAAGGTTTGTTGTATCACTCTGATGAGCTTAGGACATTTCAGACTTTGCCAGATAGTGAGCCGGATGCTGTATATGCCATATGTGATACTAAGTCAACGGGTACTGACTTTATGGTAGTTCCTGTATTTTATCAATACGATAATGATTTTTATTTGGTTGATTGTGTATGTGATGATAGTACTAATTTTGATTATCAGATAAATAAGATTGCATTTTTGCTAACTGATTATAAGGTGCAGCAATGTGAGTTTGAGTCGAATGCTGGGGGAGATAGATTAGCATTTGATGTAAAACAAAAGCTGGAAAATATTGGATGGACATGTAATATCACTACTAAAGCTACGGAAAGCAACAAAGAGACGCGTATAATTGCTAATGCCTTTTGGGTAAAAAAGAATATTTTATTCAAGGATAAAAACGATTATTCGCGTAAAGATGATTATGGAATTATGATGCAGTGGCTTCTTACTTACTGTATTACTGGTAAGAATGACCATGATGATGTTCCGGATTGTCTTGCTATATTTGCTTTGTTTATCTGTAACAAGTATTCGCGACCGGAGACTCAAATTATAAGAGGGGGTTACTGGAGGTGAATAAACGTAAGCTTAAGTTTGATGATTTAGAAATTAGCGGAAAAAGATATAAGGAACTGTGCGGCTTTTGTGAACAGTATCCTGAATGGAAATCACAATTATATGAGTTTACGGCTCTAAAGGCTGTGCAGTACAACGATAATCCTAAACCTGCTAATCACAATGTCGCAGACAGTACCGGTCAAATAGTTATGAGGATAAATTCACTTCGTAACAAGATTGATCTCATTGAGCGATGCGCGCTTATGGCAGATGAGAGCATAGCTAAATATATAATACGTTCTGCGTGTTATGAAGAAAGTTATGAGTATCTTAACTGCATGGGTAACTTGTATATAGGCAGGTCGGCTTTTTATGAAAAGAGAAGGTATTTCTTTTATTTACTTGATTTAGAGAAAAAGAAAAGAGATAGCGAAACATAGAAAAATGCGGATTTTTTGTGCAACTTATATGCTAATAATAATATTGTAAAATAGTATGTGTAGCGGATGGCTTTATAGCTGTCCGCTTTTATTTTTGAGGTGAAACCCATGTTTGAGATTGATACAACAATTATCGGCAGGAAAATATTATGGACAGATGTAGATGAAATTACATCCGAAAATGTTATATCAGTTATTAATAGAGCTATGCCCTTTCATATCGACAACATGGGTCGCATTGACTTTCTACTTAAGTATGAGAAGGGTTTGCAGCCTCTTCAGCGCGAAAAGAAAATAAGAACTGATATAGATATAGCTACGTGTGACAATATTGCAAACGAAGTAACTAATTTTAAGACTTCTTTCATTTGGGGATATCCTATAACGCTTGTTCAACGCGATGATAAGGAAGAAGGCGGTAAGGATGAAACTAAAGGGATAAACAGTCTTAATGAAATGTTTGAGGCGAACTCGTTTAGAGCAAAACAAAAAGAACTTGCAAGGTTTGTTGAAATAGGCGGTATTGGGTACACGTATATAAATGAACGTCTTGGAAAACTTGAAGATGGGGATGCCCCTTTTGAGTATCAGGTTCTTGATCCTAGATTTGCTTTTGTTATCAGGTCTTCGTATTACATAGATAGAAGAATAATGCTTGGGGTAACGTTCCGAATTGATAGAGAAACAGGAACGTTTTATTTTACTGCTTATACACCTACTAGAAGGTATGAAATAATCAACCTTGCAGTAGTTAAGGGTGGTAATTATACAGGTGATGATTATAAGAGAAGGTTTCAGATGCCGGATTCAGAACAAAAGTGGGAACGCGGGTTCGGTGATGGCTTCTTAAATACTCTTGGTAGAATCCCTATTGTTGAGTGGATTCGCGATTATGACCGTATGGGATGCTTTGAACGTCAGATTCCGGAAATGGATGCACTTAATATAGCAGAGTCAGATATCATAAATGACATTGACCAAACTACTCAGTGCATATGGCACGCGAATGATGTTGAGTTTCCAACTGAAACATATACAGATGAGCAGGGTGTTACAAGAACAAGACAAGCAAAACCTCAGTCTAATGACTGGATAGAGACTACTACTCCTAAAGATGGTAAGCAACCGTTTATTAAGCCGCTTATAGTGCAGTATGACTACAACGGTATTATGAACATGATTCTTGTTAGGAGAGCTTTGATTCTTCAAAAGTGCAATGTTCCTCAGAGAAATGATAATTCGGGAGGAAGCACTGGGGTAGCTATGAGTGATGCTACAGGGTGGTCACAGGCAGAAACTCAGGCCGCAGGACAACAGGCTATTATGGAAAGTTGCAAGATGGAAGAAGTTAAGAATGTTCTTGCAGTGGTGAAGAAGTCAAACAAAGTTTTCTCGGATGACCCAGTTAAAAAATTAAAGTATTCAGATATTATTCCAAACGTTAAACGCTCTAAGAACTTTGAACTTGTTGCTAAATCAAATACTTTGGCTACACTTCTTTCGCATGGAATTGATGGTTTGTCTTCTATTAGGGTCGTTAATCTGTTTTCAGATCCTCTTCAGACTTACATGGATTCCAAAGAAGGCATTGAGAAATACCAAAAGACTATTTTCAAGGATGCAGAGGAAAAGCCTGAAGAAGAGAAAAACGGTGCTGACCTTGCACAGATTATGAATAGTCCTGTTATAGATGGTATGTCGAAGGAAAAGATTGCTGAAAAAAATAATGAAAAGTCGCAAGTCAACCAAACTAATACAGAGGGTGAGAAAAAATGAGTTTATTAAATCTTGACCAACTGAATAGTTTACGTCCGGATGGCGGGATTGACTTAGAGAAGTATTTCCGTTCTATGACTGACTTATCACGCAATCAGCAGAAGGAAAGAATTGAGCTTGCAAAAAAGATTGAAGCAGAGGTCATATGGTTTCTAACTCTTATGTCTTTAAGAATTGAATATGATGATATAGAGGGTATCGAAACTATTAAAAGGCAATTTGTAAATGAATATACAGATATAATTCAGGACTACATAAACGACCCGATGTTTGAAGACTTGTACCCGGAACAACTTGCGGATGAACTGGCAAGGGACACAAGAAAGCTTGAGACACTTGAGAGGACTGCTGTAGAACTCGCAGAGGCGGACAGTGATAGCACTCGCAAGAATAACCTAAGAAGTAGTATCACGGCTGTTAATGAGGCGCAGACGGTGTTAAATCGGGCTGATTTTAAAGCTGCTAAAGCAAAGGGATATTCAAGGAAAACATGGGTGTCAGAACGTGATAATAGAGTAAGACCGACACATCAGATTGTAGATGGCACGACTATTCCAATAGATGATTTATTCGAAGTCGGGAAAGCTAGATTGCTATATCCTCATGACTGGCTTAACGGCTCAGCGAACCCGGAAGAACTAATAAACTGTAGATGTGTAGTGCGATATGTGAGGTAGAGATATGTACGCATATAATTTCAGAGGTCGTGGCGCTGTAGATGGGACTGTCGTTGTGGATATTATAAGTGATTCCGCTCCTTCGACGATGCCTACAGACGGAAGCGACGTAACAAATATGGAAGCTACAGATGTGATAGCTCCTAGTTCAACTCTTATGGTCCTTTCAACAAATACAACTTATATGCTTGGTGAAAGTGCTTGGTATCCAATTTAAGGAGGTGTAGAGATGGCAAGTCCAATAAATATAATTACCCTTGCTATGGCAAAGAAATACACTGAGGATACCGCTAGTGAGTTGGGAAGTCTTAAGGGTGCTCCCTGTACGGTTAAATCCATTGTAACTTCTGGAAAAAATCATGTAGTTACTTTGGAATGGACTTCTAGTAGTGGGACTAGTCAGGAACAGTCTTTCACATTAAAAGATGGCGAAGATGGTGACGATGCTTATGAGGTTGCTGTTTCTCAAGGGTATGTAGGAACTAAAGAAGAGTGGCTTCAGTCACTCGTTGGTGCGTCGGCTTATGAGATAGCTGTTTCTCTTGGTTATGAAGGAACAGAAGAGGAATGGATAGCTTCTCTTAAGGGTGAACCAGGAACAAATGGTAAGGGTGTTTCCTCTGTAGTAAAGGTAAGTACTGTAGGTAATGTAGACACCTACAAAATGACTTTTACAGATAATACCTTTATTACTTATACGGTTACAAATTCCACAAATAAAACCAAACTTTCAGAATTTGAAAATGATGAGGAGTTTGTAAAGAAAACTACAGATGCTCTTATCAATTATTATACTAAGTCTCAATTATATACGAAAAATGAGATTGCAGAACTATTAAGGAATATAGGTGCTGGGCTTCAGGTTAAAGTTGTTTCATCACTTCCAATATCTGATATATCACCTACTACAATTTATCTTATTGCATCTTATCAGGGTCAAGGCTATACACAGTACATGTATATAAGTGGTGTATGGGCGCTTTTGGGAACTACTGAAATTGACCTTAGTGAGTATGCAACAAAAGCTTATGTTACAGAAAAAATCGCGGATTTTCTTACATCCGATGATTTAGATACAGCTCTTGCTGATTATACACCTACTGCATCGCTCGCTTCGGTAGCATTGTCTAATGATTATAGAGATTTGGACAATCTACCTACGGTGCCGGAACCTTACGAATTACCGGTTGCATCAACTACGGTTTTAGGTGGTGTAAAAGCGGGCGATAACGTAACAATAGATGAGTACGGTGTTCTAAGTGCAGGTAATACAACATATGAACTTCCGCCGGCTACTTCAGAAGAGCTAGGCGGTGTAATAGTTGGAAATAACTTAACTGTAAGTGAGTTTGGGGTTTTAAGTGCAGACGAATATACAGCAGGAACAAATGTTCAGATTAGTAACGATAAGGAAATCAGCGCAACAGATACTACTTATACTGCCGGAACAAATGTTCAGATAAGTAATGAGAATGTTATAAGTGCGACAGATACGACTTATACAGCAGGAACAAATGTTCAAATTAGTAATGAGAATGAGATAAGTGCGACTGATACAACTTATAGTGCAGGTACAAACGTAACTATCAACGCGCAGAATGAAATTAGTGCGACGGATACTACTTATTCTGTAAGTAGTCCTTTGGCTATGGATGCGAATAATGATATATCTGCAACGTTTGATAATGCGCCTACTCACAATTCCGGAAACTTTATTAGTTCTGGTGAAGTCTACAAGATTAAAGATGAGGTAGACAATATAAATAAATACTATACAAAGAGTCTGACAATACAAAGCGCTGGCTCTGATAGCTTTATAGTAACTAATTTCACCGGAACTATTTTTGATGTTAAACAAACCTCGGAAGCTTCTAACCATGAGTGGTATGCTTTCAAGGGTGTAGATAGAACAAATGATGGGAAGCAGGTAATTACTTTTGATAGAACTATTCCTGCAAATGTAACTCTGACAGTCACTCTTTATCTGATATGATGTCCATATTTTTCATGTGGGGAGCGTTGAGTTTTTGCGCTCCCTCTCCTCCTAAGAAAGGATGGTATTTAAAATGAAATTAGGTGAGTTCTTGGCGGCTATTACTCCGCCTGTAAATGTAAAGATTACAGATAGCATTGATACAACTCTTATTCAGCTTACAAGTGATGGTTATGGTTGTCTTGATGCTGCGCTTTTGGAAAGACCTATTTTAAAAATCAAGTTTGGCAATACAGTTCCGACTTCTATCAATGTAATTTTGAAAGAGGGCGGCACTATATCTGCATAAATCCTTTGTAAGACCCCTTCTTACATCCTGGGACGTATCTTAAACGGTACGTCCTTTTTTTATGTCAGAGAAGACTATAAAACGCACAGAGTCAGAGAAGACTTATAAACGCAAACAAATAACATCCGCTGGGAGATCAAGCGGGGTATAAATCAAGCGCGAAAGGAACGTATGGAAAACGAAGTTAATACAACACCAGAAGTAACGGAAGATAAGAACACAAGTGCACAGGAAACCCCAACTCCTAAACCCAATGAAAATGAAAACCCAAAGGATACAAATTCTGATCTCTTCAAGCTTCAGGTGGAAAACGCAAAGTATAAAAAGCTTGTTGACAAGTACAGTAGTGAGATTGCCGCACTTAAGAAAGAGGTAAATGAGAAGTCAAGTCAACAGGAGATTTTGGATAGAGAAAAAGCGGAAGCGGAGGCAGAGAAGGAAGCTAAAGCGGCGGAAGACCATCGCTTAGTACAGATTTATCAGGCCAAAGACTATTATAGGTCACTTGGTTATAAGGATGAATATGTTGAAAAGCTTGCTACTGCATCAGCAGATAACGACTTCGAGTCCATCCGTGAACTAACAAAGAAAGCAACAGAAGATTTAATAAAAACACATGAGGAAGCTAAGGAAAAAGAGTTCTTCGAAAAGTACCCACAACCTAATCATGGTACGGGTTCAGTTGAAGACGATGACCCGTTTCTTAAAGGGTTTAATTCGGTTCCTACGGTTTTTCCTCGTCCATAAATAAATAGGAGGAAACGTTTATGAATTATGCAAGTAAATACGCTAGCGTAGTAGACCTTCGTTTCACACTTGGTTCTCTTACTGCTGGCATTGTTAACAATAACTTTGACTGGATAGGTGTTCAGACTGTTTCTGTATTTAGTAGAGCACTTGCAACACTTAATAACTATTCTGTTACAGGTACAAACCGTTACGGTACACCTACTGAGCTTCAGAACAGTAAACAGGATATGCAGGTTACACAGGATAAGTCCTTCACCTATACAATTGATGCTATGAGTGAGCAGGACACAAACGGAACAATGGAAGCAGCTGCTACACTTGCTGAAAACATTGATAACGTTGTCATCCCTGCAATTGATACTTACAGAATTTCAAAGCTTGTTGCTTCTGCTCCTGCCGCAGGTACAATCTCCGGTAAGGACCATACAATTACAGCAGCAGTTACTTCTTCCAATGCTTATGAAGAGTTCCTTAAAGTTCAGGAAGTTCTTGACGATGATAAGGCTCCACAGGGCGGAAGAGTTGCAATTGTTACTCCTGGATACCTTAACAAAATTAAACTTGATGAGAACTTTGTTAAGAGAGGAGATCTTGCTACAAAGATTGCTCTTAATGGCCAGGTTGGTGAGTTTGATGGTGTACCTGTTATCAAGGCACCTACAAGCTATTTCCCTACTGATTGCGATTTCGTAATCACAAATCCTCTTGTAATGCCTTCACCAATCAAGCTTCAGGAGTTCAAGATTAACTATAATGCACCTGGTATTTCTGGCGCACTTGTTGAAGCTAGAATACGTTATGACGCATTTGTTCTTTCAAAGAAAGCAGATGCAATCGGTGTACATATGGCTCAGTAAGGAGTTTTTATGTTATTACGCAAAGGTAAAAAGGTAATGTCGGTGTCTGGTGAAAATCAGATAGCGGCATTTTTTAATAGTGGCTGGTCACAGGAGAAAGAAAAACTTGTAGATTCAACAAAGGCGGAGGTGGAAGCTTCCGCCGATGCATCGGAAGAAAGTAAGCTACCTGATAAGCCTAGAACAAAATTAGATCAAATGTCTATGGCAGATATGAAAAAAGCTGCAACTGAAAACGGAGTCAATTACGTAGGGTTAACTAAAGAAAAGCTTAGAGAAATTTTGTATTCCAAAATGGGGTGATTGCAATGAAATTTAGCACACGCGAAGAAATTAAAAACTACATATTTGGCTTGCTAAAGGTTGAGCTTCAGGATGAAGTGACTTATTCGGAACCGGTTCTTTTGGCAAAGATAGAGAATGCAATCAATGAAGTTGAAGAAGCTAAGAAATATCCTGCTGACTATTCGGAAGATTTAATCATGTACGATATGTCGCGTTATGTTAGCCAGATTCGGAACATTGCGTTGTATGACTATAACCAAAGGGGCGCAGAATTTGAAGAGTCGCACCATGAAGCTACCGTAAATCGTTCTTATGCAAGCAGGAATAGTTTGTTTGCGGGTATTACTCCCGTCGCAGGTGTGCTATGAGATCACTTTATAGGAATAAAAAGAATATGCTCTATGCGCTCTATGGCAAGGAACTTATTACATACAAAAAGGACAGTAGCGGTAAAGTTATTACTGTTCTTATAGATGGTAAAGAAGTTCCTGTTAAGAGTTCTAAGAAAACTGTATATGATGACCCAGTGAAGTTTCAAGCTGCTATACGTGGTAAGGGTGGTATAGCAGAAGCTGAAGCTTTTGGTGTTGACGTTAGCAGTTATGATGCTTTGCTATATGAGGTAGAAGGTGTTCTTCCGTTCAAAGAGACTACTGTTATATGGCTTGATAATGAGCCTAAGTTTCTTGCAGATGGAAGTCCGGACCCGACAAGCGCTGATTATAGAGTAGTGCGTGTTCCACCTTCTCTTAACGAAAAAGTATACCTACTAAAGAGACAAGTCACATGAAGAGATTAAAAATGAAGCTGACTCAGCAATCCATACAAGAAACGATTAATGCTTTAGAGAAGTATAAAAAGGAATTAAATGAAAAGCAGACTCAATTCATGGAAACTTTAGGAAAAGAGGGTTTAACTTTCTTAGAAGTAAAGCTTAATGAAATTCCTTCACTTATGAAAGGGAATATCACATGTAAAATGAGCCTTGCTAATAGTTCCAAAGTGATAATCGAGATGGAAGGTAGGCAGGTAGCATTTATTGAGTTTGGCGCAGGTATGTTATATAACGCGCCTATAGGTGGCACTAGGCATCCTTTAGGGGGTGAGCTTGGTTACACGATAGGTAGTTATAATCCGGAAAGCCCGAATGCATCAGACCCTAACGGCTGGTGGTATACGGATGAAAACGGACAAAGTGAACATACTTACGGTACTCCGACTTTTGCACCTTTATACAATACCGAAATGGATATTCTTGTTAAGTGTGCTGATATAGCTAAGAGGGTGTTTAAATGAGCTGGTTTGAAGATATAGAACCCAAAGTATTAACTATATTGGAAACATCAATCGCTAGGGATGATATATATTTTACACGCGATCCTAAAATGCTTACTATCCCTAATCTCCCGTGTGTTTACGCGCATAATTTACTTATACGCGAAGGTTCTCGTGATTTAATGCAGGATGAAGTTCATGCTGTAGATTACTCAGTACAAATTGATGTTTATTCTAATGAGGGGAAGGAAGAGACAGAAGAAATATGCTCTCTTGTTATGGCAGTTATGAAGAAAAATCAATTCATAATAGACCAATTCCCTATTTATTTTGAAGGCGGAACTATGAGGGCAGTCATGCGCTTCAATAGGGTTATATCCGCAAATGATAAAGTATTTGGCACTTCTAATCGTGATAAAGAATAATAGGAGGATAAAGCAATGGCTAGACCTGGAACAAGTACAGTCGGTATTTTGCTGGGTTTTGCTTCTTATGACGGAGCAACAGCACCATCAGCATATACACTTTTAACACGTATTAATGCAATCGGAGGCATCAATTTAACAACAGAACAGATTGACGCATCCGCTCTTGAAGATAAGATTTCTAAGTTCATCAAAGGCCGTCAGGATACAGGCGGAAGCTGGACTGTTACTGTTAACATGACAGAAGAGACAATAGCTGAATGGAATGCAGTACAGGCCGCTGATACTGGAAACGGTGTTGCATTTGATGTTTACTTCCCAGAACTTAATAAGTCTTTTATCGTTTATGCTCAGGTTCCTGAAACGCTTCCAATGCCTGACGTTGCGCAGAACAGTCTTGCAACAATGGAGATTTCACTTACTATCAATGAGTATGTAGGTGTATCTGCTCCAATCGTTCCATCCGGAACAGTTAGCTATTAATTTGTAATTGCTTTAAAGGGGGTGACTTAGGTTGCCTCCTTTGTTTGTAAGAAGGGAGAAATAATGGATAGAACATTTTTTATCAATGGAAGAAAATATGTTGCTGCACCTTTTTCCTTTAATACAATTTGTGATATGGAAGAATTAGGTGTATCAGTTGAAACACTTGGACAACATCCTACTTCAGGTATTCGTGCTTATCTTGCACTTTCAATGGGAACATCACTAAAGGATGCAGGAAATGAACTTGAACAGCATCTTATTAGTGGAGGTAAGCTTGATTCTCTTATAAAGGCAATGACTGAGGAAATGAACGACTCAAATTTTTTAAAGAGCCTGATGGAGAAACAGGCGACTACGGAGACGATTACGGAGACGAAGAAGACAGTGACGAAGAAGAAGTAACATATAGAAATCGTCGTGATATGTACAGACATACACTCCTTCCTAAATGTCTTTTAATGGGTATAAGTGAGCACGACTTTTGGAATATGAATCCGTACTTACTTGAAGCATATAGGAAGGCAGATGAACTAAGAATTAAACAGGCAGATAGCGATAGATGGTCACAGGGCTTGTATTTCTATAATGCCGTAGTAGCCGGTGTCGATAATGCACTTAACGGTAGAAAATCATCTGCTAAGTATATAGATAAGCCTATGTATTCAGAAATAGATTTTAGTGAGAAGGAAAAGAAGAAGCGCCGTAAACAGGCACAAGAAAATCTTCTTAATAGCCTTATACTTATGCAGACTAATTTTAATAGAAAAAAGCAAGAAAACAAAACGGTTCCGGATACATAAAAGTGTTCGGAACCATTTTTTTTAGGAAAACAGTGAGGTGACGATATGCCGGATATTGACAGCTTAAATATAGAGATTCAAGGTGATAATTCAAAAGCCATAGAGTCAATTAATAAGCTGGAAAGCCGACTTGCCTCTTTCGCTAAAACGCTTTCTAGCTTTACTAATCTTGGAACTTATTCAGATGGAGTAAACAAACTTTCTACAGCGTTTACTAACCTGGATAACATTCTAAGGACTATTGATGTTAAGCAGGTTAAAGACTTTTCGTCAGCTCTTAGAAGCCTTGCAGGCGCATCAAATAGTTTAAATAAAGCATCGTCGGCAGACTGGGTTTCTGAGGTTTCAGAGGAGTCTAAGAAGGCAAAAACGAAAGTTCAAGACCTTACCCAGACTATGATAAAAGATTATGGTCTTAAGGGAACTAAGGGAGCTACAGAACTTCGCAATGCTATAACAGACTTAAATGCAGCTATAGCAAGCGGACAGGCCACCGATGCAGC
>Ga0326513_10001903_pt1 | contig 15695 bp, 15 predicted proteins | sample 2_2465_0518_D_FD_203654 | JGI IMG/M metagenome (GOLD analysis project Ga0326513, IMG submission 203654) | Bovine rumen microbial communities from UC Davis, California, United States - 2_2465_0518 | ecosystem: Host-associated > Mammals > Digestive system > Stomach > Rumen | place: USA... | reverse complement strand
AGAGGTTCGTGCCAAGCGACTTGAAGAGAGCAACACCATAGAGGTAGATGCAAGTTTCTTTAAGAACAAGATTGTATGTGTATGGGATGATGTGGTTACTACAGGAACGTCCTTTTGTGCCTATGCTGCGCAGTTGGAGAGTGCCGGAGCACACGTTACTAATGGAATATTCCTTGGAAAGACTTCATATAGATATGTACCAACTTATTGATGATTATATGGGACAGAGAAAAATTAGCCGGGCGGCAACAGCCGCCTTCACGGGGCATCGCTTCGTCGATGCTTCACTGAGAGAACACGTCAAGAAGAGGTTGACAAAAGCTGTTCTTGATGCTTATGGGAATGGCATCCGAAATTTCATATCCGGCTTTGCCATTGGATTTGACATGATGGCGGCAGAAGCGATCGTTTCACTGAAACGTAGCTATCCCGACATCACATTGATAGCTGCAATTCCCTTCAAGGGTCAAGCAAGTCGTTTCAGTTTCTATGACCGAAAACGATATGATAAGTTGTTGGAGACAGCCGATGAAGTGATTGTGCTCAGTGAGAGTTATTATCCAAGATGTTTCTTGGACAGGGATGAGTTCATGGTGAACAACTCCTCTAAGCTCATAGGCTATTATGATGGTCGAGAGAAAGGTGGAACGTTCTACACCATTCGCAAGGCAATGGCTCAGAACATCCCTATAGTGAATGTGTTTTGAAATCTAAAAGTATGACTTATGGGTGATATTGGAAGCATTATTATCATCGTCATAGTCTTCCGCGTCATCTTCCTCGTGCTTAGTGCATGGTGGAGAGGTGATAGCAGGAATGACTTTAGACGTGACAGATAGCGTTAGCAAGAGATACGCAATTCTTCCTTGATGTCATCAGGCCACTAGAACTGTTGCAGTTCGTGGAAGATGCCATCCCAATACGTGAAACTCTATCAAAGTTCTGGTAATTGACCTTGAATACTATTTGTGTAATATAGTGTTGAATTATGTACTACCTGAAGGGTTCACTTCATCTTAACAAACTCTCACAATAACATATAATAAACAAAAAAGTTATCACCAAATACTGCTCCCCAATTATATTATCATTCAAAGTAGATTTTATATAATTATAGTTTAAATTGATGTATTTTGAACGTTTTTATGTGAAACTTTGTTAAACACCCACTCTGTGTGTAATAAATACGCACAAAAATTTGGATGATATCTGGAAATAGTGTATCTTTGCGTCAAAATTACAATAAGAAATGAGTAAAGAAACAGAATGGCTCAGAAAAATCAAGAGCGTAAACAAGGATCTGACACCTATACAGACTTTACACCAGGAAATACTGGTAGAAGATAAGGAACAAATAATAGAAATAGACATCTCTGAGAATCCAAAGTTGGTTACTACCCCAAAAGGCTTTTCAGAGGTGGCAGGAATGGATAATTTGAAGCTGCTGATTACGGAGGGGTTTATCAATGTTTTGAAGAACCCTGCCAAAGCGGCACAATATGGAATATCTGTGCCCAATATACTTCTTTATGGTCCTGCCGGTTGTGGAAAGACATATTTTGCAGAGCGTATAGCAGAGGAAGTTGGTATAAACTTTATGAAAATTAGCCCTGATGACCTTTCTTCTATATATATACACGGGACGCAGAAAAAAATTGGAAAACTCTTCAAAAAAGCAGAAGCTAAAGCTCCTACATTGTTATTCCTTGATGAGTTCGACTGTATGGTTCCCAAACGTACTAATGAACCTAACAGGCAATATCAAACAGATGAGGTTGATGAATTTCTCACTATGTTGAACGAAACCGCTAAACGTGGAATTTACGTCATTGCAGCTACGAATCATCCTGAGAATATCGACAGAAGTGTTTTGCGCACAGGCCGAATCGATGAGAAAATATATGTTCCGATGCCAGACAAAGAAATGCGTAAAAGCCTTTTTAAGCTTGAACTGAAATCAAGACCGGTGTCTGATGATATTGACTACGATTTATTGGCAAAGGTAACAGAAGGCTACAACTGCAGCGATATTAGTTATATTATAAAAGTAGCCGCAAGACAGAGATTTAATAGTTCTATCAGTAATTCCACAGATGACCTAATTTGTCAGAAAGATTTGGAAGTCATAATATCACATCTCACACCGTCTGTCAGTGAAAAGGATATACGAATCATGGAGAGAGTCTGTCAGGATTTCATCCCCACAAACGTCCAAAGTAAGAAATATAGAATAGGATTTATATAACTAAAAAACATGGTATTTTTTATATCTTTCATAACCACATTAGCAATTTATCAAATTGTAAAACATATTTTCTACTATAGAAATAGTAAATCCTACTCAGGAGAAGTCAAGCAGAAAGTTCAAAATACAATAAGTCAGTCAAATAACAACTATCAATTCTATAAAGTTAATGGAAAATACTAAGAAAAGTCAGTCGTTATGCCAACAAGTCACAGTCATTTTGCGTAAGCTCGGTTTTAAGTATGAAAAGACCGAAGATGATCTTCGTTTTGTTTATGAGGGCATCAATATGCTAATCATGTTTACCCCTGATGACAATTACCTTGGGATCCTCGTTCCTGGTATATTGGATGTCAATGAAGAAAATGAATTGTCTGTTTTACAAGTGGTAGAGAAAATAAACAACCAGTTAAAGTACGTTAAAGCGTTTCTTCCACATAGAAATTCTCTCTGGCTGTCATACGAACGACAACTTTATACAAATGAGATTATCAGAGAAGACTTGATTGAAGCAATGATAACAGCTCTCTCAAATGCTTATTTGTCAGTAAGCTATTTCTTGAACGATAATAAAGATTCTGAAAATGGTTAAAATTGAAACTGTATGCCAGATACTCAGGGATTTTGAACTTGAGCCAGAGGTCGTAGATGATGCAATATATTTAAAGTATGAAATGAAACGCTTATCAATACATCTTAACGAGGAAGATGAAGACTGCGAAAATGGCGGTGACAAATATGTCAACGTGTTATTTCCTGCATTCTATGGTGTCATGGAAGATGAAGTCGCTGACGTTCTGGTGGTTTGCAATAAGGCAAACCGTGAATTAAGGCAAATAAAAACCTTCTTGTCCGAAGATTTGGATTTTGTGAATTCTTCATTTGAATTTTGGTACTATAATGAAAATGACTTACGCAATAGTCTCAAGTATGCATTGTTCATGATTTCACATGTCAGAAGCTGGTTCTTCCGAGAACTCAAGAATGTGCAAGCTGAAAGCCAGCCCGTGTCAGAGCATTATGAACCTACAGCAGAAGATGAATTTGATGACAGATAACAGTTTAAGTACATAATGACAGAAGATATATTTTAACAACAAACATAAAATCAACAAATGTATGGCATTAAAAAAAAGAATCAAACAATTGTTCGGTGACAAAAACATCGAATCAGTATCAGAAAAATTTCAGAAAAGCAATAATCAGGTTTCTGCAGAAAATATTGTGACAGGAACAGATAGCTTAGAAAAAACAGGAAAAAAGGAGAGCAAGAGTGTAATACAGAAATCGTCAAAGAATCGTACATCAGCTTTGTATCATCTGATTATTCTAGACGAGAGTGGCTCCATGTCAGGTGTAACTGGGCAGACCATCTCGGGATGCAACGAGACGCTGAACGGCATTCGTATTATTGCGAAGGAAGACAAAGAAACAAGACAATTCGTCTCAATCTATTGCTTCGACACGTCAAATTCGCGATATTTGTTTAAGAATAAACCCATCGAATGCGTGAACAATCTCACCTCAGATGACTATAGTCCTAATGCTTGTACGCCTCTGTATGACGCTATAGGTCTGACTGTGAATGAGCTGAAGAAGATTGCAACCGATTCCGATGCAGTTGCCAAGGTTACAATCATTACAGACGGCTATGAGAATGCGTCGAGACAGTGGAACCATTCGTCAGTAGTTGAACTTATTGAGAACTTGAAGAAGAAAGGCTGGCTCTTTACATTCATAGGGGCTAATATCGATGTTGAGCAGACTTCGCGTTCACTGGGTATCGACAGCTATATGGAATTCAAAAAGACTGACGAAGGCATGAGGGATATGTTTGAGTGTGAGCGCCGCAGCCAAAGAGCATACGCTAAGAAGATGTCGTATATGCGTCGGCAAGGATTCTTTGCACAGGCATGCGAAGAAGAACGTGAGCAAATGCTTGGCTCAATGAACGACAACTATTTCACGGAAGGAGAGCGTGTCGTTCCGGGTCTCATCCGTACCCTCGCACCAGATGAAATCTTCGTGTTTGGAAGTAATATTCACGGTTTACACAACGGTGGGGAAGCAGGTTTTGCAGCAATAAACTTCGGAGCAATAATGGGACAGGCAGAAGGAATACAAGGGCAGAGTTACGCAATCCCTTCAGTAGGCAACTCATTCGCTGAGCTAAAGGGTGCTATTAAACGTTTTACAGAATATGTGGTTCTGCATCCAAAACAGAAGTTCATGCTTACCGCAATCGGATGTGGAAATGCCGGTTATACACTAGAACAAATCGCACCGCTGTTCAAAAATGCATACGAATTTGGTAACGTGTATGTTCCTAAGGCTTTCCTTCCATATGTTGAATAGCTGATTAGCATTTTTTTGATTCATTAAATAATGGCAATAATACCCATTCTAGCACAATAAAACAAAGATTTTTGCGTTATATAAAAAGGATTAATATCGGAAGAATTAAAATCAAAACCAGATGATTATGACACAGTTAGAGATATATGCACAAGAAGGACTTAGACTTCTTAAAATTCAGGACGGTGATGGACCGTACCATCAGTTCTATCTGGCATGGAATGAATACAGACACAATCCTTCCGTCTTGCAGGAAGTTACCGACTATTATTTAGTAGGTTGCGCTTTGTCTATGTTTGTATCCTACGGCACTATCAGCGATATTGACACAAGGCAGTCTGTCGTAAGTGTCGCATACATGTTCCTCAGCATGGCAATAGAAAAAAATCCTAGTAACGCAAATTATTACAAGGCACGTGTAGTTTTAATGCATGAGCAACGAGAGGCTTTTGAATATACGGTTTCTTCTGTTGTCAATAAGGGTGTTGGATTCATGTTCATGAACTTCCATGCATTTGATGCCCGCGATGCATTGTTCAAGATGATATATCATGATATAGCAATTAATCCGGCCCTAACCAGTATTCAATTGTTAGCAGATATAAAAAATGATTTGGACAGAAAGATAAACAACAATTTCTTTGCAAACCAAAGCAAGTTTGATGTTATCGAAACTGGAAAGAAACATCATCGCGAGATTTTGGATTACATCAAGGAAAAAGTCCTTGAAGATGAAGATATAGACTTCTAAAACATCAATTAATAACTAATTCAAAATAATATGGGATTTTTTGAAACATTATTTGGCAACAAGAAAAGCTCAGACAATAACGCTAACAATAGCGGAACGAGCGGATCTTCAAATGTAGGTGCAAATATTAGACCTGCATCTTCAGCAGTTACATCCGAACCTAAAAAGGCTCCAGTCAAGGCAAGTATGGATGACATATTTGGTAAGGGATTCCGTTTTGTTGTGGACAGATACGAAGAATGGGCAAATCAAAAATGTACAAACCAAGGTGATCTGAAGGCAGAGATTGTTGCAGAGGTAGTAGGCGATAGAATCATTTTTACAATATCTGGCGCAGAACGACTCAACATTGTAAAAACTCCTTCTATGGATCTTTCTAATCCTCAATCAACTATTCTAAAGGCTGCAGATAGTTTTCTCGTAACAAGTGATCGCATACAGTATTTAGCCAATAACATAACCGACATTAATCTTGATCCATACGTTTGTCATTTGTTTTATGAGAATGGCAGAATCTCCTATATCCGATTCGGTTTTTTGCACCCCGACTCATCTCCAATTGCGCCATACCCTAGTCGTATTTACGAGTTCTATGGTGACATGGTTGAGTTAGATAGTGCTTCAAAAACCCAAACAACAAAAAACGAGTTCAAACCTTTTGTGTTTAGATCCACATGCCACCAGAGATACGAAAATATCATGCCTGTCAGGGGGCTTCAGCATTGTGTGAGAACAATTACTGTAGAGAAAAACATAAGTGGTTGTTCTGGTTATATAATTAAACCTGGTGATGGTTATATTGTTAAATTGTTTAACAATGATATAGGACAGCCTAACATGTCCGATAAGCCAATGAGAGTGAAGAGTATCTCACCAGACTTAGTTGTTTTACAAGGTTATCCATTAAAAGCAAAGGCTCCATTCGGTTGGATGGATGTTGATTATTCAGAATATGGTCTTGACGTACATTATCGCAACGGGGAAATAGAAAAATGCGTGCTCCATATGTATGAAAGAGACACTTTTATTGAATACAGGAAATAACCATTCTCACTTCTCTGAAGCTCAATGAGTCATTCAAAAGATGATAAAAATTTTCTGTTAGATTTGATGGTTGCAGGAGATCGGGAATTATCCGATTTCCTGCAAACAAGACCTAACAATGAAGAACTTGGAGAATCCCTCGATTTCTTTAAGCAGCACCTTATGGAAAAAGGGGAACTTACAGAGAAAAGAATGAAAGAAATTCAAAGTTGTCACATTCATTATCTTTCGAGATTACTTAGCTCTGATTTGCCAATTAAGACAGTATCAAACATTAACATTAGAGAAGACGACAAGATTGCGAGTTTCTGCGAAGATTGTGATTATTTATACAATGCAGATTTAAACGAAACTCATATTAGAGGATTTGCGGATGCATATCAATCGGTAGATTCACTGTTTGTGAATTACAATATGGCAAAAATACTTCTTCGTTATCATATAATTGATAAAGCTTTGGAGTATTATGAAAAAGCCTTAAAAACCGCATTGTTTTCTATTGATGACTTTTGGAACAACAAAGAATCTGTCTATGCTTGTTCAGAATTACTATTCGAGATAGTTTACAGTGAGCAATTTAACACCAGCGCTGTTGAAAGCAAATTGATGGGGAAACTATTGGAATATGCATATCTCATATTATCTCGCGCCGTTCTATGGCCTGATGATTCTGATGAACGCCTTCTAAATTTTGATATTCCTATTTCATATAGGCACAAAATTTCGTGTTTAAACAAAAGAGCAGAAGTCCTTCTAAAACACAAAAGTTATTTCAATGGACGAACTCCTTCATTTTCCACTGCGGAAACTCTTGCCATAGCTGATTATTCTCTGTCTCATGATTTTGCATTCATGGGACAAAAAATTGGACTAAAGTCACTATTTAAGCGTGATGCTAAAAATCTATACGATAATATTTCAAATCAAGATTTAAGGCCGTTCTCAACTGCCATAATAGACGGGAAAAAAGATGCAGTTGAACTTGCACACCGTTTCTACTTAAAATCGCAAAAGAATAAATATCTTTTAGACGAATGTGAGTATTTGTTTGTTTCGCAACTTCTTGCACAGGTTGTGAACGAAAAGCATATTCCCATCCCTAAAGTTGACGAAAAACTCATACGTCAATACTTATTGGATAACGGAATCACTCATTTCTATCATTTCACGGAGCGAGAAAATATTGAAAATATAAAGAAGAATGGTGGAATATGTTCTTTGAAATATTGTCTTATTAATGGAATAGAAGTAAGCACTAAAGGTGATATGACATTGCTTAGAGACGCAGATGCTTTTTTAGAGCTCGAAGATTATGCAAGATTAAGTTTCTGCTATAGACATCCGCTTATAAAAAAACGCCAAGAAGCAGGTGCGGATTTGGTTCTTTTGAAAATCAAAATTGATGTTGCATGGAGATACGGCACTCTATTCTCGGATCGTGATGCAGCTTTGCCTTATAATCAACGCGGACAGTCAATTGAAGACCTAAAAAAGGTCAGGATGGAAGCTATACGTAAATCCAATCTGGAAGAATGGGATCCCGATTATGAGTTCAACCAGGCAGAGGTAATGGTTAAATCTATTATCCCCATTGAGTACATTGAAAACATTGATAATCCTATAGTAATATCTATGCCATCCTCGCCAGAAAGGATTGAAATTACCTATGAATCTATGGAAAGGGCTATTCATACTATTATCATTTTGAGTGGTCTTTTCCAAAGTTCATCTTTCTTATTGTCTGCAAAAGATGGCAGAAATGAGAAGAAGAAGCTAACAATGTATTCTTTTGCAGGTATATTGGGCTATTTATTTGAAGAAGAATATTGCTTCGGAGATTTCTCTGATCTTGTTGACATGGAAATACAATTGCATTATTTTGCGACAAGAATAACATTGTCAGACACAGAGAACAAAGCAAAGGCAATCTCAGATTTGGCAAACAATTGGTCTGATATATTGCAAACAATATTGGAGATTCAGACAAGTGACGCAGATGATAGTAAGGATTTTATAGAACTTCAACCAGAGATTGATCATGTAACAAGAATTATAGAAGAAATATCTGGTAAAAAATGTCGTAAACCCACTATTGGTTATGCAAAAACACCAGATCCAAGAAGATCCCAGTTTAATAGGGATGCTTTTACACAAATGGTGGAAGAAGCAGCCTACAATCCCTTCAGAATCACTGCCAAACCAGAATTGCAGAAATTCCCACCTTTTCCTGACAGTGTTGACAGATTCCGCATAGACTTACTTAGTATATATAACAATTCAAGTTCAGACAGAAGTAGTGAAATGCAAATCTTTATTTCGTATGTAGTTAATATAATTGAATCCTATTACGAAAATGAAGGTTACGTCCCCAAAAATACAGTTGACGCAATAGTCGAGCAGTGTGATCAAGCAATTAAAGGGACATTGTTTGCCTGGCATTTACCTACACTAGATGAAAAGAAATATAAAGTTTATCTATGTTTGTTTTCTCGTCAAGGAATTGAAGATTCTAGACTATATCAACGATATGGTTTCTTAATGTAAGAAGGGTATAAAACTCATAAGACGGATTTAATGTATTATAATAAACAATAGGCTGATACATAGCTGACAGTCCTATTGGAATATGGAACTTTGGATCTTTCCATATATTACATATATATAGAAATGACAAGTCGAATTTGTGATCATTCTTATCGGCTACATGTTTGTAAAGTAGGTATAAACGGCCTTCACACTTTCCTATCCTCCAATCTCATAGTTTGTCCAGTAATAGCATTCATTCAACATTTACTCAAAGTGTTTTCACAATTTTCAAACATTGCATAGAAATACTTCTGACCTTCATCCTGCATTTCTTTTACGGATGAACCACTTCTAAATACGAGTGTTTTAAATAGTTCAAGGTCTCGATTGTCTGGTATTAAATATGGCATGTCTGTAGGAACCTTATATTCCGAATTGTCCAAGTCATAGAAAAAACATATCAGATAAGACATAATATCCACTCTTTTTGACACAGCTTGCTCTCTAAAATCTGCCAAATGTGGTGCTTGAAAAGGATTACCCCCCAACATCATGCCTATAGGCATACCCACTCTTTTCTCTGCCATTGAGCAATGAGTTGAAATCAGTTTATCTTTTAACAAGTCTTGATATTTCAACAGCATAGTGAATAATGCAGGAGTACTGAACGTGTTGCTTTTCGCAATAAAACTACGAGCCAAACAATAAAAAGCGTTTTCTGCGGCAACAGAGTTCAAATCCCTATCATTAAAATTTAGATATATTGCGATGTTTGCAAAAGCCAGACCGATTGGCTGACAATTTTCAGGAGAAACATTCAACAATTTGTGCCCCTCCCGACCATAGCAACTCTGAAAAAGTTGATTCATTGCACTAATAGCCATTTGTCGATTCCCCATATTGAACCCGTAATTTGCTTGGCAAGCCAAAGAATTGAGTTCTTCTGAAATACTTTCAATAATAGGATTAGTTTCTGTATTTGGAGCCACAATGTTGAATTGATAAGACGGCTCTTTGGCGATTGACGCTTGACGTTCACGTTCTTTCTTCAGATGCTGTTCCTCAGCAATCCTGCGTTTACGCTCTTCTTCTTTTCGCTTATTATCTTCGAGCCTACGCTCACACTCAAGAGCATTACGTTTTTCTTCTGCCTTTCGTTGAAGCTCCTGTTCAGCAAGTCGCTCTCTTCCAAGTCGTTCTTGCTCTTCCTTATTCTTGTTCCTAAATAAAAAATCAAAGAATCCCATAGTTTTGTTCGTTTATGTTTTATTGGTATCGGTTTTTTAGAATATTGTTTAAGGAATCTATATGATTCTGAAGATTCTTTTCAGATGTTTCCATCATCAATCTGAATCCGTGAAATAGCGACCCCGATGATTCTATGAAATTATCATTACCTGAACCTCCAACTTCACAATGATTAGAAGGAGAATGCCAACTTCCTCCACATACAGCTCTTCCTTTCACTTTTCTACGATGTAATTCAACTTCATCAGCACACCATTCCCAAACATTGCCTGACATATCATAAAAGCCCCATGCGTTTGGGCGTTTTTGTCCTACCGCATGAATAGTGTTACTACTATTTCCCTCATACCATCCCACTTCGTCTAATTCTTCTGAGCCAGAATATTTAGTATAAGAACCTGCATTCGCTGCATAATTCCACTGTTTTACTGAGGGCAAAGAAACACAACGATTAAGAATCGACGACAATCTAATTGAAAAGTCTATGCAGTCATACCAATTGATATTTGTTACAGGATGATTTAAATGTTTAACAACAGATCTATTATATCCCATAACGGCTTTCCATTGTTGACAGGTCACAGCTGTCATTCCTATATAATACTCTTTAGAAGAAGCTTCCTTTATCCTTACCATGTAGAATGGAACCTCATTAACATAAAAAGTATCGACTTGTGCATAGGACATTATTTCGTCTTGTTTATAATAGGTCATTGTTTCCTTTGGGGGATCGAAAAATGCATAAATACACAATGACACTGACAATAAAGTAACAATCCAGAAACTTATATTTATTTTGCTGCCATCTAAATAGTTGTGCTTTGTATCTAACTGTGACCATACATTTCTGTTTTCTTTTTTGGGAATAAGAACCAAAGCCGTAAAGATTAATATCAGCAGTGTAGTTACTGCAAAAAACGACTGCCATGAGAACATACTATAATCTCCATAGAGATAATAGCACAAATTAGACATTCCAAATACAGCCCATATAATCCAAAAGCCTATTTTCTCCCAATTTATAACAGAATATATGCCATACCAAGCGAGGATAAAGGATCCCGTTACTACGGCGATTTCAAAATGACCGTTCCATCTATTATTCAAGAATGACATTCCAGGCAAATAGGCGAATAACTTGATTAAGTACATTCCTGTAAATGCAATTGCACCCAAGAACAAGACAGTTTGAGCTATGATAAAAAGGGTTTTTACCCACTTTTGAATGTGTTTTGTGTTGTCTTTTACATTTTTCTTCCCCAATATTTTACAAATATCATTGACTAACACTGTGTCAATGGGATGAGTGTCAATCTTTCTCCAGTTATATGCTGAGAAGAGGAATACCAATGCTATTGGCATATCTGAGTTATCAATCAAATATGGAAGGATTTTTTCCTTTGGTTTGTTGTGAAATGCAAACGTCACCTCGCTATTAGCATATTTAGACATATATGAGTTGGCACTGCCGACAAATAGAAAAATCTCACTATCCTTTATCGCCTGAGCCAAGACATCAGGTATGCAATTACCTCCTGATATTCCATCGAGATCAATAAAGTAACTTATTCCTGCAGTCCTAAAAGCTTCTTGAATCCTATTTACGATTTCTCGGTCTGCCCAGGAATAACTAATGAAAACGTCATACTTCATAAAGATCCTATATAAAGATTAGTTTGATTTGACTGTAACTTGTTTTTTTTCTAAAGGGATTTTTATGTAGGCAACATCATCTCTAGAAGGATTCAGTAATTCCTTTACGTCGACTTCTAGCGCATTTGCTATTTCTACTAAAGTTTCCAAGCATGGTTGCATCGAGTTGGTACACCATTTTGAAACAGTAGCAGGATCCTTTCCGATTTGCTCAGACAACCATTTATTTGTCTTGTTCTTCTCAGCAAGCACTACCTTAATCCTATTTATATTCTGCTCCATATCTTTTGCTATTATTTTTAGATGCAAAGTTACAAAAAAAAACAAAAACACACGTCGTATTTAGCAATAAAATGATTTTATGCACAAATAAAATGAATTATATTTCAATTTTAAATGCAGATATGACAATTTGGAGTGCAGAAATAATCACAATGATGCAACACTTAGTACATCAAAATGGTAGGTTCTCCTTTGGTGGCGAACCTACCCTCTATGTACTCTTTGTGTTTTTCTCAGTTAAATGACTAGAAAAACTTTGTAAGTCGTAAACAAAGTCTCAAAAAGACTTTTCGCAAATAGTCCACTATCTAAGGTCATCCACGCTTTGCGGAAATCTAGATTTATATCCTCAACATTAGTATCTGTTTGATTGTTCATTATATGCCCTTGTTTCTCGGAACGTAATCACTGGTGTGTATGCTTCTACCTTATCATTATCGACAATTGTTCTTAATGCCACATTTTCTTTTATATCGTCATCGAGCCAACTATTATTCCATATTTCAACATCTTTATCACCGAAGACAAGACGACAAAGTCTCATTTCATAGGGATTTTTACGATTCTTTTTGTCACGTTGATAAGTGATGTTCTGCAACCATAGCTGGTTGTACTGAGAATTTGGCATATTACTTAACTTTGAGAAAACCTTATCTATGATGTCCCACTTTTCTTTCTCATCTTTTAATGAATTTACCATTCGGCTAATTAATCTCAGAGCATAATGGACTAACGCTACGTTCTCAATGGCTATTTGTACCGCGATTGCTACAAGAACACGAACATTTTCCCGGATACGTCTAGGAACCACATTCTCTTTAAGTTCAGGTTTTTCACTTTGGCTCAACACGTCTGAATCTTCAGACAACCTGATTGCCCATTCCTTATATTGTTTATGTGGCTTCAACATATCCTGCACACGTTTATCAATGCTTGATAATTGTATTTTAAGCTGACCTGCATTTGGGTACTGACGACCTAACATAAGGGCAAACAGCAAGTGCTTTTCGATACCATCAAAAACAACCCCCTTCTTATTACATACGGGCGTGTTGTAAATATAGAAGAGTTTATCCGGCTTGATAGAATCGGTAACAACTGAGTCTGAAATACGTGTTTTCTGGGAGTTCATCCTGAAATTAAGACTTTCCAGAACACTTTGTAAAGTATATGAAATCTCTTCTAATGTATCTTTGTCATTGCAGAATACACGATAGTCATCACGAAAACGTAGTACCTTGTATGGTTTAGTGACCTTACAGTTACTCTTCAAACGTTCATGAAGAAGTAAATCTGAATAGCCAAGAACAATTTCCCCAATAAAGTCAAAAATTACACTTCCTTGAGGTAATCCGATGTTTCGACCTTGCTGGAATGCCCTTATAAATTTTTGAAGATTTTGAGATAGAGTACTGTTACCAGCTGTTTCATATTCTGTCCCTTTCATGGAAAAAGCCCAATCGAAAGACTGGGGATTCATGGAACCATAACAATTTGTTATGTCAGTAACAAACATATAACGATATTCCAACGATAACTCAATAGATCGTTGTTCGATATTACTCCACCAGTTAAGAATAGTTGTGGAATTATGGAAACTCTCAGCTTTTTCTGGAACAACAGGCAGGGCACACGATGTAATGTTCGGAACATCGAATCTCTTGAAACATTCAAGAATCATATTCCAATTATCTTTTGTACACACCTCTCGTACAAGGAAATAGTACAGATATGGGTTTGCCAACATGATGGGGCGCACTGCATAACGACCATCCTTGTTGAGTAGAATATCCAAATTTACATTGGCAAGCTCATCGGGAGTGACTCCTTTACCCAAACATGCTTCGAAACTTCTATCTCCTATTGTTCGTTTGATTGAAGAAAGAAGCTTATCAAAGTTCAAGTATTCAGGCAATTCAAATGTATGATACTGCTCTGATTTCAATAAGAAATCCATAGCTTCATCACAACTCAGGGACAATATATTCTTGATTTTCATGTTTGATCATTTTTTTGTACGTTCAATTATAGCAGAAGATAAACCATCAGCTGTCTGAATTAGCGTTAGCAACGGTGATAATTCTTTTGCTGCATTAAGGTTAGATTTTGCCTCATATGATTGAAACGGCAAATCCCATGCGTGCATATGCCATCTGATAGCAATAATCTCATCGTCAGTAAGTTCAAAGCCTGAACGAAGAATCATTATCACAGATTTTTCACCATGACCCAACGGAAAATTTGAGTATTCAACGTCATAGCCAGGTGCATCTATCCATACGCCTGAGCTGTTCTTCTGGCGTTTTATACTTTTTTTGTAAATATCAGCCTTGCATACGTCATGAAGTAGTGCTGCAATAACAACACTATCCTCTGGCAACAATTCGAGTAGACTTTCATCCATTTCAATTATGGATTTGCGTATTTTTAAGGCTATCTCACAAACATTTATCGAATGCTGGAGCAATCCTCCTTCTTCACTTAGATGAAATTTTGTACTTGCAGGAGCCTCAAAAAAACCTTTTCCCTCCAAGGCCGAAATTATGTTGCTTACGCCTTCTCGCTTTGTAGAATGCAAAAGCGAAATGAATTTTTCTTTGTTACTCATATTTACAATAATTAGTTCATAAGTATAATCCTTTCCTGTAATTGCTTTTTACACTTAGGACAGAACCATACCCATCCTTCTCTTCCAGCTAAATTATGCCATGATTCTGGACAAGTACAGAATTTAGATTTGACTACTGACGAACCACATGTGGGACAGGTTTGAGCTGTAAGTAAGAATCGCTCGTTTCTAAATTCTTTTCCACATTGATCAATCATTGACCACGGCCAATATTCTGGAGTACTGTCAAAATTGCTAATATTCATACCATTCCAATAGTCATTATCTATTAAAACTCTCCCATTTTCCAATTTCTTAATACGCTCCTCGTATTTGAAAGCAGATAGCGCAACAAAACGTTCACATATACCACGAAAGCCTTGGATAGTGTATCTACGGTTTTCAACATCGGGATTATCGATAAGAATGTCTTCATAGAAAAGTTCTCCTGTCTTAAAGTGTGTAAACATACGGCAGAAAACATGTGAAGCTAAATCACCAGCACCACAGCGCAAATCTATGTAATACAAACGTTCTTCTATCTTGAAATAGTATTTACCGCTATAATAGACCTCCACATCGTTTTCCATCGTATTATGGTCATCCACCCAATGACATAACAAGCCTTTATAATCGAATTCGCTATACATGATGAAAATATCTTGATTACTATTGACAATCTATTTTACCTTTGTGTTGTAATACGCACTACATTTTTTGTGTTATCAATCTCAATTTTCCCAAGTCGTGCCAAAACACTTTGACCAAGAAGTAGGGGAGCCTTTTGATTCCTTACAACAGAAGCTCTGATATTATTCAGATCCAGGCCACCAAAGTTGACATTCTTGATATTGATGACAGTTCCGACATTAACATCACCATTCGCATCCATATACCTTTGGTTGCCGATGACATCGTTCTTTGACAGATAACCGTTTTTCATCATGAAAGTGGCTTCTACCATTGATAGCGTGACATCACTT
>Ga0326513_10001901_pt1 | contig 15698 bp, 17 predicted proteins | sample 2_2465_0518_D_FD_203654 | JGI IMG/M metagenome (GOLD analysis project Ga0326513, IMG submission 203654) | Bovine rumen microbial communities from UC Davis, California, United States - 2_2465_0518 | ecosystem: Host-associated > Mammals > Digestive system > Stomach > Rumen | place: USA... | reverse complement strand
TTATTACCCACCGGGGATACAGACGCGCCCGGTGTTGCGGCGGTTCCGTGAAAGGATATATTGCTCGGCTTATTTGCTATTGTGCTCCAGTCGAGGTTTAACGCACTCGCGATCGCCTGCAACTGCGATACTATAGACTGCATTGTCGTGTCTCGTGGTAAATTAATCGTTTGCTGCGGCATTGTTCTGCCCCTCCTCGTAATAATATACAAAATCTAGGCCGTTATCTATCGAGTTAAACTGCATAAGAAACGGCGTTTCTATGATACTCCCACCATTTACCGTCATAGGTATACGGAAGCCCTCAAAGTTACTCCCTATGGTTACCTTATCGTCTATATCTGTTTCCAAACTATCAAGCCTATCCTCTACGTTTCCGGTAATACCTTCCAGTGCGTGAAGTTCCGACAGCTGCACGCTAATTAATGTTTGGCTCGCACCCCCGATAACACGATACAGGTTGATACTGTCAGTGGAATAGACTACACGGTATATGCCGTCTGCCGGATCGTCGCTGACCGGTACCTCGATACATATACCCGCGCCATAATATGGCTCTGAGGCGGAAGCATATGTCTGCGGATAAATGTCGAAGCCGGTCGATAGACCTGTCCACCGCAGGAGCTGGTCTAACTTACTATAGTTTAACCATCTGGTCTCACCGGATGAGGCGGATGTATGCTTCGTGATAAACAGCTCAGCGCCTCCGGCCGTGGTAAAGCCTATCTCGTATACCGGGTTCGCTGCTGTTGCCTGGGATATATCCCCTGTGGCTATGGACATAACATCCATGGAAAAGTGATATCGGTCGCCGAAAATGTCCCCCAGGTCCATAGCACCCTCAAGCGTAACATTATTTATACTCGGTTTGTTAATAAGGTCGTCGTAGTCGTCCGTGCCACCGCTACCGCCCTGGTTGAGCAGGTCGGTAGCCTTCTTTTTCCATTTATCCTTTCCTGTGTATTCAATTACATTAGCCATAGCGCACCTCCTAGAAAGTAATCCTGTAGGTTACCTTCATAGTCTTTTCGGAGGTCTTGATAACCGGTGTCTGCAGGTTGTTAATGGATGCGATATAGTTCGCGCTTCTGTATAGATACATAGGCAGTCCGTTATAACTGTTCTTGTAAAGGTGTACCAACGGATTGCCGGTACAGAGCCCTGCGTAGCTCGCGTCAGTACGTCCGCCGTTGCAGTTGGTCTTTAATACCTTGCCGTCCCGGATGTTATACAACCAGCCGTAGTTATTCACAAAGATACCATCCGATATCATAGTCTTACTGGAACTTACCGCTTCATTGTATGAGGTTATACCGGTGTTCGTGATTTCCTTGCTTATTGTGGAGTCTGACAGTTTAATCTTATACCAGTGTGTAAAATCGTAATAGTTATAACTGCCATTGATAGTCCTCGGTACCAGCATATAACCGTCGTAAAAGAAGGCTGCTGCCGCAGGCCTGTATAAGCTCTCCCCGGTAAGGTTATCCACTTCATACTCGGTAATACCGCTACGGTTTATCTTTAGCACTGAAAACTTGCTTGCAGTTGCCCAGGAGCCGCCTACTGCATTATAGACATACGCGCCATCTGCCAAAAAGAGCCCCGTCCAATAGTCTCCGGAAGCCGATATCGAATAATCTGTATGCTCTATATCATGTGTCTTCTTGAGGTCGTAGTACCCAATCGGGATAGTGGCCTTGTATATCGTTATTTTTCCGGTGCGTGTAAAGTGTGCTCCAGGGTTCGAGGACTTGTATAGAATATTGTCGGAGTACACATACCACATATACCCGTTTGCGATATCAATATCCACGACTGTGATAGATCCGAGCTTAGAATTAATATAGCCGGTATAGCCCTCGCCGGTTGTTCCGCCTGATACTCCCTTACGCGTTTTTGACAGGTTTCCGCATCCGTTACCGCCGAGCATCTGAGACGTAAGGCAGGCACAAGCGATAGTGCCGTTGCCCTGGCCTGTCGTAAAGTCGTATACCTGTACAAAAGAGCCGTCCTGCTGCCATCCGCTCTCGTTAAAGGCGTAGGATCCAAGCTCCGACGGGTCGCCGTTATTAACCTGGCCTACGCATCCGTTAGCAATCATATTCGCGTTAGGTATGACGTAGTTATCTGCGTTCTCGGTGATTGCCTCGTCAAAGAGCATCACGCCGCCAAGGTAACGGACTACCCAGTCCTCGTCCCAGGAGTCGTTTATCCAGTTCATCTGCCCGAGGTTCGCGTAATAGTTCTCCAGGGCGTTGGTCATCATGTTATCATCTTCGTACACTTCCTTTTTCCCGGTGTACTTATCGCGCAGTTCGATAGTGGTATGCCCCTTGCGCGGCACTCTGATCTTAGGGCTATAAATCTGTATAGTTTTTGCTTTTTCTGTTGCTATCATGTGATATCCTCCAAATAATCTATACTAAACTCCGTTACAGTGCTGTTGCTGTCCGTCATAATGATTTCTACGTCCAGCCGTCCGCTTGTCACAAGTGCGAGCCACTGCGTACTTGTGAGTGCCGCCACGTCGTTGGCTGCCATCCCGTTAGCAAGCGTTACCCAATCGTCATTGTAGTATACGTACCAGTTGACGCCATCCGGGGAAAACTTAAAGGTACAGTTCGTAAGAGTCATCTGTACGTTTTGTATTGCCGCTATCGTTATCTGCGTGTTTATCAGTGTCTTTATAAGCGACTGCGGTACTGTCGCTCCGGATTTAACCACAAAAGCGTTGTTAACTATGTCTACAGCGCTCGCGTCATACGTCGGCAGGTTATTTACCGCGTCAAGTTTGCACGGATAAGCGAAGTATGCGGAGAGGCTATCTGTAATCGGCTGTAAACCGGTTTCTGCGTTGGCCGTTACGCGTGTCTGTATATCTGATAAGGTCTCTGCTGTATTATTAAGCAGTTCCGCCGTAATCGTCTCGCTATAGGTGAGTACGCCGATTGTCTGCGGGTTCTCAATAAGATCCTGGCTGTCCTCAAAGTTAAGCAGTCCGTCCCATCCCTCCGTAGCAGCAAGACCTTGGCCGTAGATTGTACATTTAATCTGCAGCGGGTTTATGGTAACACTACCGCCGTCAGTGGTCAGTTTAACGACAAGATGATTAAGATACGCCGTCTGTATCTCAAAGTAATACATAAGGTGCATCATGTGGTCACCTGCCACATAGGTCTCCCTTGGGTGGTACTCGAGGATCTCGCTCTCGTTGTAAATGTATTTAGCGGTAAGTACCAAGTCGTCATAGGATACGCCGTCCACCGTCGTATCTACGTCCATAAGGATTTCCGCCTGGAAGATAACCGTAGTCGCCTTTAAACTTGCAAACCTTACGTCGATTATCGCCTGCTCTGCGCCGTCGGCTATAACGTACCTGCTCGCGTTAGTGTAAAGGTAGTACCGCATCTCGTCCGATTTAGTGTTGTTAAGGATACCCTGCAGTACTTTGTCTGTTTTGGAACGGGCGTTCGCGGTGGCGGGGTTCTTTCCTACGCCTTCCAGGTCAATACCGACGTTATATTTCCAGTTATACGAGGTTATGCAACACTCTATATCGTCGTCCAGGATGCCGTCCGTGAACTCCAGCACATCTCCCAGGTCATAAGCCGCGCCTATGATCGTGGATGATGTAAAGGGCGTATACTCGATAGCCTGGATAGCGTTAAGGATATTCCTGCAGACTCTTTCTTTTTCGGCCGCCGCCACATACTGCAGGAGCGGGTTACCGCCGAGGTTATAGGTAAGGTCCTCGTCTACTGTCAACCCGTAGTAAGAAGTGGTCTGGTCTTCCAGGTTGGTAACTGATACACCGCTGTACTTGGTTACGTATTTTGAGAAACTCGCACCGCTTACCCGATGGTAGTCCGTTACGGTGTTAACCGGAGTGCTGCTGTAAGGTCTGAGGACAAGCGCTCCGGCGCGGTTGATTGTCGCATAAGATGCACACGCCTGTGCTACCCAGTACAGCAGATCTCTGTAGGTTTCCATATCGTTTTCGGAGTATATCTGATACGTGGTTGTGCCGTTCGGCAGTGCCTGTATCTCCGAAAGTGTCATCCCAAGGGTCACATTACACGACGTACAAATAAGCGACAGTAGGTCGTAGGTCGTACCGACCGAGGTATCGAGCTGCAGAGCCTTGTCGAACTTAACCATATTATCGTAGGCCTTAATGTCGATACCGAACTCGGTTATATTAGCCTCCTGGATGATATAGGAGCCTACCGGGACGTACTCATACACGCCCGTTGTTACCTCTAGGCCTTCCTCCAGGGTGATAATCTCGTCACCCTGGATAGATAAGCCGATTATCGTTGCGACAAGCTCCGCAGTGTACACGGAGCCGATAACTATGTCGTCGCCCTCGCATATCTGATTTGTTACCGATAGGGAACCTGCGAGGATATTATCTTCTGTTATCGTAGCCTCCCCGATCGTGCCCCGGAGCTTAAACTTTTTAGGGGTCGCGGCCATCATGGCGGTACGATATGCAGCGCTCACATTATACATACTTAAATCTCCCTAAATTCGCAGTCTACTCTCCATAGTCCGTTTGTACCGGCTGTATACTCTGAGTGCTCCACGAGTTCTTTGGAAAAGCCGCGGAGCCTTCCGGTAATGTTAGTGCCATTAAAGGTAAGCACTACGCTGTTGGCAGCGCACCAGTTCTGTATCTTGTCCGCCCAGGCGCTGGAGAGGTTAAATGAAAGACCGATAATGCGCTGGTTCGTCCTGGTCACGATAACCAGGTCTGTACCGGCTTCGGACTTCTGCTCGCTCTCTGTAACCTCATAGGATAAGGCGAACTTTGTAGGGTTCGGTACTGTTTCATTATTAATCTTGATATACTTCCCAAGCATTACTATCGCCCTCCGCTTCTATAGTTAGTCATCTGATTAGCCTTAACAACAGCCGTAGCAAACCTGTCCTGTCCGATATATACCGGGACTATGAGGTCACCGCCGCCGCTCTGCGCCAGTGTGTTCTGTATGCTAGTGAGCTGTGATGTATAATCAGGACCGGCGATACCTGTTGCAAGTGTTCCTGATACAACGTCCAGCGCCGGGTTAAGTATGCCAACATTTTCCTTTAAAGAATTAGCCAAGCCACGGAGCATATCGGGCATCCAGGTCTCGTAATCTCTAAGGGGCCCCTCGTCCGGTCGTGAGAAGTGCATCATAGACCTGATCTTGTCGCAGGGTTTCGATACGGCGTTCGTAACGAGGGAAGCTGCACTCTTGATACCGTCGGCGAGTCCCTTCATCATATCCGCGCCCCACTGATACAGTTTGCTCGGCAGTTCCTTTATCCAGTCGAGCGCCTCCTGTATCTTCTCTTCAATCGCATCTCGTATCTGCCCGACTTTTTCCTTAACGCCCTCTATGGCATTGTGGAAGCCGTTTACAATTCCATCCTTAATCGCGGTAACCTTTTCTACGACGGTATCTTTAATTGTCGTCCATGTGTTGGTAAGCCACGTTTTAGCGCCCTCTATAGCACTTGTGATACCATCCTTTACTGCATTAAAGGCGCCTACGACTTTATCTTTGATATTATTTGCAATATCTATAACCGCGTCTCTAAGTCCTTCCCAAATTGCCTGGAATACCTCACAGATAGCGCCCCAGTTCTTTATCACAGTTATAACTGCCGTGATAACGGCTATAACCGCCAGAATCGGCGCGCCTATCGCTGATATCGCCGGGATAACAGTCGCTGTTATAAACGGTATGACAGTACCGCCGACAAACGATACCACGGTGCCGATAATCGAGATTAGACCTCCGATACCGGATATAATCCTTCCCACTATCGAAAACACCGGACCGAGAACTCCCACCACGATACCTGCTTTAATGATAAAGCTCTGCATCTGCGGGGATAATGCCTTCCACTTCTCTGCAAGGGTCTTAAGCACGTCGGCTACGTCCTTTAAGATCGGCGCCAGCGTGTCGCCCAGGGACTTACCGACCTCGCTCAGGGCTTCCTTCATAGCGTTACCGGCGGTTGTCATATTGTCCATACCGTCGATCGTGTTGTCGTAGGTCTCGTTTACGCTGCCAAGGTTGTCATTTATGGAAGCACTCAAGGTCTCGAAGCTCAAGCTGCCATTCTGGCACGCTGTATAGATCGCAGCTCCGGCACGCGAGCCGAAAAGCTCGTATGCGTAGTTTAATCCCTCCGCGTCCGTCGTAGCGTTCGCCATGTTGTCCTGGATCTCCGCAAGGGCTTCGTTCATAGGCTTACCCTCGTCCGCGGCGTTCTTTAACGCCTTGGTGAGTCCTGTCATAACCTGGGTAGTATCAACGCCGGATACCTCGAGCTGACCGAGGAACTGTGCAGCCTCTGCGGCGTTAAAGCCCATCTGCTGGAGCTGTCCGGAGTTCGTAACCATTGTGGACATAAGGCTGTCCATACTGATACCGGTCTTTTGCCCGGTTGCGTTTAATGTATCTAAGAGCTTGGCCGCATCTTTGGTCTTAATGCCGTATGCGGCCATTACCTTCTGAACTTTATCGATTGAGGACGAAACGTCCGTGTTGTTGAGCTTTGAGAACTTTACGAACTGCGTGGACAGGTCGTCCAACTCTTCGCCCATCAGACCAAAGCGAGTATTTACCTCACCAACGGCAGCACCGGCGGTCTCGAAGTCGGTAGGGATCTCCGTTGCCATATCCTTCGCTATCTGGTGCATCTGCTCTAACGCTTCACCTGTTGCGCCGGTTTTCTGTGTTACAATGTCCATACCAGCGTCCACTTCGTGGAAGGCGTCAGCGCTGGCCTTGCCAAACGCCGCAAGAGGAACTGTTACTCCGGTGGTGAGCTTGTCGCCCACGTCGCTCACCTTGTCGCCGATCTGCTGCATAGTGTCGCCGACCGCCTGCATGGTGTTACCGACTTCCTCTACCTTCTGCGCGACAGCGTCCCAGATAGACGGGTCGGCAGCAGCATCCATGGCGGCCTGCGTGTTCGCGGCTTCTGCTTCTAACTGCTGCAGGGCGTCTGTTGTCTTAACAACCTCCGCCTGTAGCGCCGCATACTGGTCTTTTGTTATAGTACCCTCCTCGAGGGCCTGCTTTGCGTCCTCGGCTACCTGCTTCTCTGCTTCGAGTTTCTGTTTGGTAGCCTCAATCGCATCCGTAAGGATTTCCTGCTTTGTAGCGAGTATCTCCACGTTCTTAGGGTCGATTTTAAGAGCCTTATCTAACTCCCTAAGTGCCTTATTGGAGCTCGATATGGTCTTATTCGCTTCGTTTAGGGACTTAACCAGTCCGGAGGTTTTACCCTCGATTTCTATTGTGATACCTTTAATACTTCCAGCCATATCTATAACCTCGCATAACTATCTATGTCCGCCTGTGTCGCCTTCGGCGTGTACTTCTCCATATCGTTGGCCTGCTCCGTACACATATCCAGCACCTCGCCCACCGTCAAGTAGTCCATATCGTCTATCTGTATGTTTAACTGCTTCATTCTGAGCAGCAAAACCGCTAGATTGAACTCTCTCGAGGTAGGCCGCTTGCGTTTTTTGGCGTAGACGTAGTCTTTATATTGCTATTCCAGAGTGCCAGGATCCTCGTAAGGACGTCTCCGTCGTAGAAGTCATCCTCCTCGAACTCCTCAAGCCACTCGTAATACTCGATTTTATCCTGTTTTGTCATGTACTCACGGATCGGACATACCGCCTGCTTGTGCATAACAAAAGCAAGCTGTTTTATCTGTTCTAAGAGGGCAAGCCCCTCTTCTTCGTTTTCCTCGAACAGCTTCCCGGTAAGCATAAGGTCCTTCATAAGGTCGGTTCCAAAATAACGCTTAAATACCAGGGGCGTGGCCGCGTTACTCGCAAACTCCACATTCCTGCTGCCGATAGTAATTACTTCCCTCATTTCTTTCTCGCTCCTTCCTAAAAAAGTAACGCCGGCGCAGACTATGCGCCGGCGCTCATTTTTAACCGTTTCCGCCGTCATCTGTGGCACTACCGGAGTCCGCAGGATCCTGCGGATCTGTACCGGAGGCGTTTTCATCACCGCTCCCGGCTGGCGTGGTAGTGCTTACAGGAAAGTCGGCGTCTGAACAGCTGTATACCAGTTGCCGTATACAGTGCTATCGCCATCCGGACCCATAGAGTACTTGATAAAGTGCTTCTCAACCTGGTTAGAGTCTGTGTATACGTCTGCTCTGGGTAAGCTGGTGATAGTCGCGGTCTGCGTCTTCGGCTCGGTTGTGTCTTCCTTGGTCTCTCCGCCAACAGAAGGACGTGAGAGCTGGCACTTGTAGTTTACAAACCTGCGAGCCTTTGCGTCGCCGTCGATCTCATACAAAAGCGCGAAGTATGCCTGAACGTCCTTGTCGGTCTCCAGGATACCGCCCTTTGAGTCTTCCGTCTGACCAAGAAGGTCTACTGCAACGTCCTCCGGGATAACAGCGCACTCGAAGTCTCCGCTGTAGCCTGCGTTGGATGTCAGTGTGTAGTACACTGTATCGTCTGCGTAGAATTTGTTGGTATCGCCTTCCGGATCAAGGGAAAGGCTTACGGCGCCCGGCCATGCCTTCGGCGAGCCGTAGGTGGTTGAGATAACGCCGGTCGTGCTGTCCGTGGTCTCTGTTACAAGAGCATAGTGGACATTCTTAAGACCGAACATAACCTTGTTATCAGCCATTGATAAATCCTCCTTCATAGATTTCCATATATACTTTGGAGTCCCCTGTTCCCTGGTATGTTTCGTCCTGGCTCCAGGGTATCTCGTGGTCTGATAGCACGGCCTCCAGCTGCTCCATCAGACTCTCGTCACGTTTCATAGTGTAGAGCACGATACGTAAGGTCTGTATCTTCTGATACACCTTATTGTCAGCAAAGAAGTTATTGTCCTGTGTGAGGGTATATGTGATATAAGGCACTCGCGTACCATTATCGCCGTGGTCATAGAACACGGGGATATCAAGTGTATCAAGCATTGCTTTGAACCCTGCTACAGTCATCTTATAACCCTCTCTCTATCTTCTGCTTTAATTTGTTCTCGTACTCTTCCTGTACCCACTCCTCAACAGGTTTAATGTGCTTACGTGCTCCGGCATGTCCTATCACTTCGCCCTTTTTGTTAATGACGTCGTGACCATTTTCCAGTAAGTGCGTTAACTGATACTTCTTATTGTGGACCGTTACCTTGTTACCATCCTTTTTGGTCTTCCAGCCGGACTTATAGTGCCCTTTCCAGGCACCCGTACCAGTCGGGGAGGTGCTCTTTAACTTCTTAACGGCTTCCTTCCCTACATCCTCTGCGACCTCTCTTACAGTGGTCTCCACGTCGCTGCCATACTCGGCAAGTGCTTCGCCAACCAACCGCTCAAGGTCTACATTCGATATATTTACGTTAACGTTACTGCGTGACATCCTGCACACCCACTTTCTCAGCGGCGTAAAGCTCTAGCCTGTCGCCTGTGGTGTATGTTCGATAGACTCCATAACGGTGTCCATCATACTCTACAATCTTTTCCCCGGAGTACTCGGCGGAGTAGATACGGAAAAGGTACTGCGCGCGAAGCCCAAGCTGCCCGGCATTATAAAATTCGTTCCTCCCTATAGATTGCACGCTACAAAAAACGACTGTCTCGGTCTCAGTGGTCACCACGTTACCGATCTCGTCCGTGCTGCTGGTCTCTGATATCAGAGTAAGCTTGCAGTCCATTGCCATATCTAATCCACCTCATCTTCCCGGTACTTCTCGGTCAGAGAGAGCGCATCCTTAAGCTCTACATAGTGCTTTTGATACTGCTCACCTCTGCCCTGGAAGTCAAACTGCCACTTGCAATACAGCTCTGCTGCCTTATTAATCAAGTTGACAGTGTCCTCGGTAGGCGTGGCGGACACACCGACTCTCGTCAGTTCGTCCAAACAGCTGCTTATATCTGCACCGATCTCGGTGTCCAGGTCCGTGTGGGTAATCCTCAGCCGGCTCCTCATTTCTTCAACTGTTATTATCGTTGCTGCCATACCGTTACCTCGCTTTATTCTTCGTTGCAGGTTAATCCGCTTAAGTCTAGGGTCTGTACCTTGCTGGTGATACCGTTGGTAATCACAAGCTTAAATACCTGCGCGTCTTTGTCTGTTACCTTAAAGACTCCGTTCATGTCCGGATCACCGAGCAGTTCTACAAGACCACTGCTTACCGACGGATCCATGCCGACCTTAACACTCGTTGCTGCCTCGTCCACATCCGAGAACTTGAGGCACAGGAAGTTTCCTGCTCCCCAGTGGTCAGCGATAGCACCCGTAGATACGTACTTAAGAGTACCGGTTACGGCACCCGCTGCGGAGATGCTTACGCCTGTCTGGAGTGTACTTACTTTCTGCCCGAATACATTAGTGTTACCTTTCTCGGGTGCTATGGTAACACTATCTAAGGGTTTACGCGCAGAAGTGCGTGAGCCTTAGTGGTAGTCACGTTACCATCCAAAATCGCATAGCCGATATAGTCTGTCTGGCGAGCCTTCTTGTGATCCTCGGTATCGAGGGTAATGTCCTTGTTAATATTGAGGTGATATCCCTCGGATGCATTGGAGATAAGTACGTCGCCGTCGCTAAGGGAGTCATCCTCTTTAACCTTAAGGCCAAGGATACGGATAGAGCCGTCTGCCTCAGATGCGAAGATCGGGCGCTTGTTATCGTCAAGTACGTTAGCAAGCTGTGCCCAAATTGTCTTACTGTTTGCATAGATTGCAAGTCCAGCGCCGTAGCCGCTCTTAATCTTAGAACGTGCTGTAACGATATCGCTATAGGTGATACCGGTTGCTGCAGCATAGCCTACAATCTGCGGAGTGTCAGACTCTGCAGCAAGTGCGGAGATAACACCCATAGGCTCCGGCTTAGCACCACCGCCCGGGTTAGCACCGCGGCCGTTGGTTACGCCCCAGCCTGCGGCCTTGCCCATCTTCTTAGCAAGTTTACGCTGGATGTAGGGGATAAAGTCTTCTACAGACATTTCCTTAAGTTTCCAGGAAACTGTGATAGCACGAGACAACTCGCAGCCACCCAGAGTAAGAAGGTTAAAGGTTTCGCTTCCGTCTGCGGTCTGTGTTCCCTCGTCATACCATGCCGCATCAGAGGATACATCCTCGCGGATAATGGAAAGCACGCCGTTTACGTAGGTCTTGGTTACGTCCGCAAAGTACGGATAAAACTCCTCAGCCTGCTCCCAGATACCATCTGCTACAGTGGTCGGAACTACTGCTCCGGTGGTTGCCGTTGTAAGAGCGGAGTTAACCATCTCATAGGCCCTCTCCTCGTCGTTTGTCAACGGCTTGCCCATCATTTTCTTAGCCCAAGCGTTCTTGTAGACTTCGGACTTAAAGGTATCTACTGCCGGTGCATTATCACCGAAAGCATCCTGAACAGTCATCTTTGCTACGGGCTCCTTCTCCAGTGCTGTAAGATTAGCCTGGATACGTGCGCTGTCACTGTAAGCAGTGTCCAGCTGCTGCACTTCGGCCATTTTAGCCTCAGCGTCTTCGTTCTTGCCCTCGTCGATTAATGCCTTTGCCTCATCCATAAGGGCGGTTCTCTTTGCAAGATAATCTTCTCTAGTCATTGTTCTCCTCCTTTTAATGCTAGATACTGTAACTTGTTACGCAAGGTCTTTTCCTTGCTATATGATAAGGCATCAGCGAGGGCGTCTTCCTCTTGTTTTGCCTCTATCATCTTTCTAACGCTGTTCATCTGCTCCTCTGTCGGCAGTTTGAACATAGGGCCAGCCACAAGGGCTTCCTTCTCTTCGGTCTGATCCTGCAGCATTATGCCGTCAATCAGTCCCTTTTCGAGTGCCTGGGCAGCAGTTAGCCAGGTCTCCTCTTCCATCATTGCGATAGCCTCTTCCTCCGACATACCTGTCTTAATAACATATGCCTGACACAGCGCGTGGTCTGCTGTTTGCAATACATTCGCTGTATGCTCGAGGTCGTTATGATTACCGGATACAAAGGTGGATACACAGTGCACCATCATAAGCGCCGTAGGGCTCATCTCACAATGTGCGGCCATTGCGACTATGGAAGCCGCGCTGCAGGCCTCGCCGGTTATGTATATGTTTACATGGTCGGCGTGCATCTTAAGCGCTGTATAGATCTCACTGCCCACGTCAATTACTCCGCCGGGGCTGTTGATATACACGTCTACACTCTCGCCTTCCTCCAGGGCGTCCAAAACGTTTTGTACATCCCTCGGGCAGGTACAATCCTCACCGAGCCAGTCGTAAAACCATTTATAGTCATTCGGAACCAGTACGCCCCGTATGTCTATCCGTCTCGACATCTGTCTCACTCCTCTCTACGCAGTTTAAAAGCTCTATAATCGTCGCGGTCATCTCGCGATAATTAGTATCGTTTATGTTTTTGAGCATAGGCTCTATCATGTTAACAACTTGAGTATCAAGCCTTCGGATCGGCTGGTCGCCACCCGGGATCGGCGCCATGTTCATAGTCTCGCGCCACTCGTTCGGGGTCATAGCTCCGCGGTCTACCATCTGCGACAGGTTGAGCTTTGACGACAGGGACGCGCATTGCATATTGTTCGCGTCGAATACAATCTTGTTACCGCATCCCTGCTCCCTCCTGGAGAACAGCCGGCGGGTGTACACGTCGCCCATCTCGATAGCGATAGGCGCTACCTCCGCCTCAAAGTATGCGTTCCACTCGTCCTCTGACCACTTACTCTGCACGATATTCTCGTTCGTGTTAAAGAAACTGTATATCCGGTTGATAACGTCTTTACTGATAGCAGCGTTGGGCACGTAGTCCTTCGGATCGATACGCTCTGCTGTAGCCCGGGCGTCAACACCTGCGGCGCCGAAGGTCTCGCTCTCGATATCCAGGTAATTGTCCACGAACTCTTTAACGTTTTTCTTTAGGTCCTCCGGGCGGAGCGAGCTGTTATACTTAAGCAGCCACCTTATAGCCCCGGAGTTCTTGATAGCCTTTACAAGACCCTGATCAATTGTGCCCATAACCTCCATCAAGTCTTTAATGGCCTCGACGGGGCTGTCTCCGAAAACGTCGGAGTCGTTATAGTCGTTCCGCAGGTGGATTATGTCCGTGTAGGGGAAGATATGCTGCCTGCCGCTCGTGTAGGTGAACTTAAGATAAAGCTCTGTACCTACATATACGGTTTCAACCATGGTACACGGTATCGGGTACATCTGCTCCGGCAGGCCGTCGATATTCCTTACCACAAGGACAAAAGCGTTATTGTTTAGGCACAGCTGCGTTGCGACTTTCTCCTGCAGCTTCTGACCGGTCATATATGGGTTAGGCTCTTTAAGCAAAAACCGCATATACGCGTCCGGGTTCACCACAAGGTCGTTGCTCGTCTCCCGGATGTGCTTTGCAACTAATTTTCCGACCGCTTTTACCTTCGGCCGGATACAGGAGCGTACCACGTCGTTATTGTAGAGCTTGCCGTCCCACTGGTAGTAATGTTCGCCCCAAGTGGTGAGCATCTTCATAACCTCGCCTGGGATCTGCTCCTCTTTCTTTTTCTTGTTGAAAAGTCCCATGTTTCCACTCCTATATCAAACTGTCGTAGTCCTCCACGTGTCGCTCCAGCTCCACATAGGCATCTAACAGCGACGCCATGCCGTCTATACGCCGGGTTCCTACGTTACCCTTCGCCGGCTGTATATTATCGTTCCGGTCCGTGTCTACTGACGTATTCGCCAGGCACCACTTAAGGATCGGATTATTGTTATAATTTATCCTTTTCGCCGCAAGGTCAGCGCCGAGCGACTTCATAGGCGAGGATAATGTCTTTTTACCCTGGATAACCGCCTCCATAATGCTCTTGCCAAACGCAAGCTCCATGTCCTCGACAAAGTAGGTCGCGCTCCAGGAGTCATAACCACACTTGTACAGGTAGATATCGTTTTCGGAGCAGTACTCCTCGAACCACTCACGGACATATCGATAATGCACCTTGTTTCCGGGGCACGTCCGACACAGTCCCTGCTCTATCCATAGGTCGTATGGTATCTTATCCTCTTTTACCCTGGTCTCTACCAGGTCGGCTGGGATAAAGTACATTTGCGCGACATATATCGTGTCGTCGCCTGCGACCTTAAATATCAGCGTTGCGCAGGTAAGGTCTGTCGTAGAGGATAAGTCCGCGCCACCGATCGCGTACCTTGGCTTTAACGCCTTAACGTCGAACGTGGCCTTGTTATCCAGCGCCTCAAAGGTCATCCACGCCTCTGTTGTTGTCTCTCGTATGTTAAATTCTTTGCATACGAGGTTTTTAACGTGCCGCGGATCCTCTTTAGCCTTCTCAACCTTCGCCCGCAATGTCTCGAGCTTCTTTATGCTGCCAAGCCCGGGATTTGCTTTATACCAGTTCTCCTCGTCCGTCCATTCCTTCCGGCTATCCAGCTCGTAGATAAACGGAGCAAAGTGCGGGTCCTTATAGCCCTCATCATCAAATAGGCCGTTGATAAGGCGCTCCGCCTCTTCGTACTTCTCGTCGTATATGTCCTCGCGGATAGTTCCGGCGGTAGAGGTTATATATATCAGTGGCTCCTCCCTGGCGGAGGTTCCATCTGCGATTATGTTGTATAAGGCCTTGCCGTTCTTCCACTGGTGTATCTCGTCCATCAGCCCGCCGTGGACGTTTAAACCATCCAGTGTGTCACTGTCTGACGCCAGGGGCTTAAACACGCCGTCGTTGTAAAGTTCTGACGACAACTCCGCCACAAGCGGCTTTACTCTTTTGAGCAGTACCGGCGACTTACGCACCATGCGCTTTGCCTCTTGCCATATTATCTTCGCCTGGTCTCTCTTGGTCGCCACCGCGTAGATCTCCGGCCCCGGCTCATTGTCTGCGGTGAGCAGATACAGGCCTACGATAGACGCAAGTAAGCTCTTGCCGTTCTTCTTGCCGACTATGAGCATAGCCTCGCGGTATTGTCTGTTGCCCTCAATATCGATAAAGCCGAACACCGCGGCAAGGTGCGCCTTCTCCCAAAGTTCCAGGCGTACCGGTTGTCCGGCTCCTGCGCCTTTGGATATCTTGCACACGTTCTCAGCGAACTCTATAACATGGTTTGCCCGCTTCGGGCTGTAGAAGTACTCGCCTGGATTGTTAACCTTATAGGCAAGGTGCCGGTACCAGTCGTGTATCTTGCGGCCGACCTTTATCTTGCCGTTCTCTATTTGTTCCCAGTACTCCAGGATCGGATTGTAGTCTGCAGGATATTTAACCGCCACACGCTACACATCCTCTCTACCCGTCACAAAGTCGTCGAAGCCGTCATCCTGCGCCTTCGGCTTTGTGTCTTCTTTCGGCTGGCAATCAAGCAAAATTTTCATGGCAGCAGTGTGCTTTTGGGATAATGCGATATAAGTCTGTACATCCGGGCTCTGCTTGGTGCCCCACTGGTTCTCCCCGTTCTGATATTCTGATATAGTACCGTTCTCGGCTATCCGTTCCCGGAGTTCTGCCATTGTGACCGCCATAAAAGCTACGTCATCTATCAAAGTCTGGACGAGCGACTGCTTATGTTCGTCCATGTTCGGAAAGAGCTGCCTAAGTCTGGCCACCTCTTTCTTAACCGCTGCTTTTCGCCGCTTAGTCACCGAGGTACTGGCTTTTTTGGTTGTGTTTGTAGCCGCCATTATGCTACACCCCTTTCTCGCGCGGCCTGTGGGTTAAAGAAAAG
>Ga0326513_10001900_pt1 | contig 15706 bp, 14 predicted proteins | sample 2_2465_0518_D_FD_203654 | JGI IMG/M metagenome (GOLD analysis project Ga0326513, IMG submission 203654) | Bovine rumen microbial communities from UC Davis, California, United States - 2_2465_0518 | ecosystem: Host-associated > Mammals > Digestive system > Stomach > Rumen | place: USA... | reverse complement strand
TTTATTCAATATTGGGATGAAACAATATTTAGATTTAGTAGATGATATTTTAAAGAACGGAGAAGAAAGGCAAGATAGAACCGGAACTGGTACAATATCAGTTTTTGGAAGACAGCTTCGATTCAATCTTCAAAAGGGCTTTCCCCTTCTAACCACCAAAAAACTATTCTTTCGAGGAATAGTTGAAGAGCTTTTGTGGTTTATATCAGGGGCACTCAATATCGAAGATCTTTCTAAAAAGGGAGTTCATATCTGGGATGCCTGGAAAGATAAACCAGGTAAAGTTCCTTATTCGAATTGGAGAAATTGGTGGGGATTTGATCAACTTGACTGGGCAATAAGAGAGATTCAAGATAATCCACAGTCAAGGAGAATTCTTGTCAATTCTTGGGACTTTAATGAAGTAACTATGGAAGGTGAATTAGTACTTCCACCATGTCATTTCTGTTTTCAATTCTATGTTAGATCAGGAAAGTATCTAGATATTCATTTAAATCTTAGAAGTAATGATATTTTTCTTGGTGCACCCTGGAATATAGCAAGTTATTCCCTTCTTGATATGATGATAGCGCAAATATGTGGACTTCAACCTGGGGAATTAATTTATACTATAGGTGATGCTCATATTTATAAAGATCATCTAGAGCAGATAAAGGAACAACTTCAAAGAAAACCGAGAGTCTTGCCTAGGGTTACTTTAAATCCAGAAAGAAAAAATATAGATGATTTTGAAGTTTCCGACATCGAGTTGTCCGGGTATACTCCTTGGCCAACGCTAAAGGGAAATTTAAGTGTATAATTTAAACGTGATCTATGCCGGGAAGATCTTATGATTCTCGGCATTATTAATTTTAATATGGAACTTATTATAATAGCGGCTGTTGCAAAAAACAATGCAATAGGCTACAAAGGTAAATTATTATACGAAATTCCAGAAGATTTGAAGAGATTTAAGGAACTTACTTGGGGATATCCAATCATTATGGGAAAAAGTACTTATAAATCTCTACCAAAACAACCTCTTCCGGGAAGAAGGAATTTAGTTCTAGCGAGTGATCCGATTGAGGATTGGGAAAATCTAAAAGACTGTGAAATTTATTTTTCCAAGGAGGGTATTCTTAATGCCGTCAAGAATTCACCAAAAGCTTTTATAATCGGTGGAGGAATTACTTACAGTAGTTTTTTAGATCGAGCCGATACTCTAGAACTGACGGAAATCGATGCATATCCTGATAACTTTGATACAATATTTCCGGAATTTTCGAGTGAAGATTTTAGGGAAGTTCGAAGAGAACAACATATTCAGGAAGAAACTGGATTAAGGTATTCATTTGTTAGATATGAAAGGAATTTGCCCATATTGTAAAGAACCTATTCACGATGACTTTGAAAAACATTTAGAGGAAAATCATTTCATGAGTATCCAGTCTTATTATGAGTCTGGAGAAATTTTATTACGGGGTACAGAAAAATGTTTAAAATGTGGATCGCCAAGAAGTCCTCTCTCAACAATTCTGGGAGCTAATAATTACTTTCTTCCTTGTTGGAGATGTCTAGGAGAAGGAAAATATGAAAAACCTCAGGCTATTGAGACGGTACAGAGAGCAATTAAAGATTATTATTCCTTAGTTGAAGGTGATAGATATTTACAGATGTACTTATCAGATCCTATATTTGAAAGAGAAACTTTACCTCATGGATATGGTGAATTCAAGAATGTTTTAAAAATTCTTCAGAATACCTTTGATATTGATAGAAATAAATTATGGATACCCGATTTCAATCCCGGTTATCCCAGAACAATTTCTACGAAAAATATAAATGGCTTGAAGATAGTTGATATAGAAAGGGAATTTAACATAAAAGAAGACAAACATTTAATTGTTAATGGTGTTAAAATTTCTCCGGCTGAAACTATTCCTTACGATCAAAGACATTTTAGTCGATATAATATCTTAAACGTGAATAATCCAGATACGGATTATAGAAATACTAAGAGAATCAGGTTAGGAGATAAGGCAATAAAGTTTTATAATAATAAAAGAAGTGGAATAAAATCGATCTTTTTAACTTCTGATCAAGTGGATACACTCCCGTCAGGTGTGCTCTTAGTAATAAAACTATTAATTCTTAGAAACAGATCAAACTTCCGATTAATTAGTTCAATTATATACGAATTAATTAAATCAGTTGGTGTATTTAGAGATTCTGTCTTTTTAAGAAATACTGTTCAAATTAATCCGGATAATCCCCTTAGAGTTAGTCTTACTTGGTTACCGGAAAAGAGATTAGAGGGATATATAAACATTTCAATATTATGAGAAAATTTCAAGTTCAGGGAGTAGGGTTAGATACTACTAATATTAATCATCCATTTGGAGATGAAGAAGATTGGTTTGATTATATCTATACATCTATTTCCGCCAACAATGATTTTATTTTAAAGGATTCATTGAAACATTTAAATCCAGAGCCGCCACTCATAGTATATGTGGAGTTTTTGGAAAATCTTTCGGATCTTCTTAATTATCACCTGAATATGTTAGGAAGAGACCAAGTTGATCTTCTTCTATTTGACGCGGAATTAAAACCTGAAGATATTGAAAAAGAAATGGAGGGTTTCAGATCAAATGTCCGTGCCTATGGGGTAAAAGACGTTAAATCTGTTAAACAGTTAGAGAGCTTTTTAAATATCCAGACAATAGAAATAAGACATGTAGGTTTAAATATTTCTCCAACTGACTTTAATTATGAAGTTGTTGAATTCTGTAGAGATAACAGAATTTCATTATTCGGTTTCAATCCTATTGGTGGATATCTAAGTTCAGCAAGAAATATTAATGCATTTACAATACCATACCTTCTATCGTTTGCTGCAGCTAACTGTGATGTGGTTATTCTTAGTGGCAGAGATACACAAAAGGCGTGGGAAGACATGAAATTTCTTAGGACACTTAGGGATAGTGAATATGTAGACGATTCTTTATATGAATTGGAAAAAAAAGTTTATAAACCTGCCTCATCATTACCTGTAGCAATTAAAACTGCAGTAGATCTAGGACATGGATATAAACTTCCTTATGTAGATCCCCATTTTAGTACACTTATTGGAACGGATATTATAACGAGTTTTAAGACTACTTGTGAATATCCTAGTAATTATGTGGGAATTTATGAAGTTCAGCCAGATTATATTAAAGTTCAGAATATACTCGCTCTTCTGAATTATAAAGATTCCTGGCCACAAGAAATTAGATTTGCATATGCTAGATATAATGTAATGAATTATTTTGAACAGAACTATCCACATGCTCACATGGAATATGTTTTGATTGGAAAAACAATACTTCTAATCAATTTTTATCAACCTACTTTATACAAGGGAGCTTTTTTGTGGCAGAAGATAGTTCAAGAGGAAGTTAAGGGGGTTTATATTTTAGCCAATCCTGAAAATAATAAAATAATTTGGAGACAGGCAGATGAGGAAGATCTAGATGAAGAAATAGATGTTGTAGCGGAGTAAAACCCTTATTACTGATAGAAAATTAAAGTTTAATTTAAATAAAAACGTTTTTATATGAGAATTTATAATGGAAAAAACTCAGTGATAAACATACCACTGGGAAATCAAAGAATTACAGTGCCAGCACATTCAATTAGTTCAGACTTTATGCCAAGTACTGATTTTATTAAAACTATGTCAGTTTCTTTTGACGTTAATGAAGTAGCACTCATTGTAGTTGGTGCTTGGGAAGGTAATATGTGTGCCGGCGTTCCTGCCGTACAACCTTTATGCGTTAGCAGTTTAGATGAAGCTCTTGCACGCTTTAACAGCCCTCTCGCTGAGAAGAAGGCAGAGACTCCTAAGAAAGCTCCTGCAAAGAAGGAAGAGGTTAAGAAAGTAGAAGTTAAAAAAGAAGAACCGAAGCCAGAAGAACCTAAGGTAGTGGAAGCTGTAGAAGATGTCAAAGAAGAACCTGTAGTTGAAGTTCCTGAAGAAGTACCTCCCACTGAAGAGGTTGAAGTAAAAAAAGAGGAACCTAAGAAGACTAGAAAAACACGTTCTACTGGAAAGAAAACATCTTCAAAGAAATCAAAGAAGTCGTAATTAATATTACCATATAACCCTAAGAAGAACAGAAAAATCTTCTTGGGGTTTTTCCTTATATATGTATGGTAGATTACAAAGAAGTTAGAAAAAGAGACGGATCAGTATTAATATTTTGTAACTTAGAGGATTTATTACTGGAGTTCTATAATGCTCCCTCAATGGAAGTAGTTCAATCTAACCTTAAGGGAGAAGAGTACATTATTCACTGTCCATTTTGTAAAGAAGAAGGTCACACTAAACATAAATTATATATTAAGAGTGACTTATCGGTTGGACATTGTTTCGTATGTACTCGAAGCTTTATTAATGCTACAAATAAAATAGATACTACTTTTCAAATTTCATCGGGATTATTGAATTTCGGATGGGGAAAACAGCAATTTAACCTAGTTCCCCTGACAGACCCTACTTGGTCATTGGATAAATTTTTCAATGAATTTGACGATTATTCTGAAGAAGGTATCAAATATTTAATTGGTAGACATAAATATTTAGAAAATTTGTGGCAGGCATTGGGATTTAAGTTTTGGGATGGAAATATAGTTATGCCCTTTAGATATCATGGGGATATTTTCTATTATCAAATTAGATTTACTGGTAATACTGGAAAGATTAGATACTTCTTTCCACCTATATCAGCTAAACCACCATATATTATAGAACATGGTCCTAATCCGGGTAAAAAAATTATAATATGTGAAGGAGTTTTTGATGCAATTTCACTTCTAATTCAAGCACCATCATATATGCCATTTGCAGTATTGGGAAGCTCTATATCAGATTATCAAATTGATTTTCTTAGGGAATATGTACCTGAGAAAGTTTTGATATATATGGATGAAACAGAAATATCAAAACGAATAGCCGGTCGAGTTAAACATGAACTCGGTTATTGTGATGTTAGAATAATTCCCTCTGATGGAGAAGATCCAGAAGAATGCATGAAAAGGAGAATGACATATGGTAAAGAAATTGGTTGGATAGATGAAAAATATTAGTTATTACAGAGCATCGGGTGAATCAGATGAAGCTATTTTAATTAAGGCTAGCATTGACAACTGGCGATGGAAAATACCCGAGGGACAGACAGAAATTTCAGTAGAGGAGGCAAAAAGGATAGTATCTGAATTTAATACTTTTGAGTCGACGCAGAGAAGAAAGTTAGATCGTTTAGAGTTATCCGAAACTGAAATAAAGAGACAAGAATTATATCAGGATATTTGTACAGACATGGAAGTGGATCCAGAAGATGTCAGAATTAAAGAATTATTTAGACGTGCCTGTATCAAAAATCCTTTTATGGTTAACGCAATTCACGATCAGTTTACCAAAGATATTAAGCTATTCATAAAGAACGAAACTGAATAAGTTTAATTCTAAGCATATTTGAAATAAAAAGAAAGAGAGATCATTTTATAGATCTCTCCTTTTTATTTTTCAATATTCATAAATGTAACCCTCTCAAGACGGTATCAATACTCGATAATTGGCCTTCAACCGCATCTATACTTTTCTCTACGTTGCTTAATGATTCAGTAATGGAATCTAAGCTTTCAATCATAGATTTTTTTAATTTATTACTCTCTTCAATTCCATCTGCTATCCTCCTGAGGGCAGCCACTGTCAAGTTGTCTCGCTGTATTTCTCCGTTTGTTCTAATACTCATAATCTAATAAATTTGATATTATTTCATCAATAAGGTTTTGATGGGAATACTTTTTCAAACTCCTTTTTTATTTTATCCTCTTTTACAGCAAAACAGATTTCTTTAAATTTTCCATCGAATTCCTTTTCTCCCAATACCTCTTTAAATATTTTAGCAACGTGAAGAGGAGGGTTTTGATAGTTCCCACAGCCTAATGCACCTAATATTAATTTAGTATGATGATGAATGCAAGATATTCTTAGGATAGCTCTTACTTTTCCTTTTAAATTTCTTTCATCCTTCTTTGACATAAGGCCAGTATCTTGATCTACCTCGGGTTTTAATATGCCGGGAACACTAATAATAGAACATTTATAGGGATTTCTGAGGACATTATAGGAGGTAGATTTGAATATCTGTATGTCGGGCGAATATATACCACCGAACATAGGAATTCTATATTTAGATTTTAATGATATGAGTGAAGTATATAAAGTACTTCTCCTACATAAATCTTCTTCTTGACCCTTTACCCCCTCACTCACATCTCCACCGGGTTTAATGAAAGATGCCATATTAAGAACGGCACAGGAAGATCCCATATGTCTAGCTTTTTGGAGGGGATCAATCTTTTGAGTGTAAACTTTTAAAGATTTAAAAGAATTAAAGCCCTTTTTAATGGGCTTAAGTGTTTGATAAAATCTTTGTCCCCGGTGATCAGTTTCCAATGGATGCCAATTTCCCAGGGAATCTTTATACCCACCAAGTGCTAGGATTAACTTGGTGTCATTAAAAATTTCAATCAAATCTTCTTTAGTCTTCATTCTGATATTATTTCTCTTTTAGTGCAGTTAAGAATTTCATTTTAAGTCTTAGATTATCCATTATCTTATTAATCAGTACGTCCCTTAAGAAAACTGCATTCTCATAAGTATCGCAGAGCCACCAATCATAGGTATTTTTCCAAGTAATACCATTATCGGGATCTTTTATATACCAGGAATGACATAGGCTTTCTTCAGTTATTTGTCCATTCTCGTCTGCCTTATATAACCTATAATTAGGACCATTATCGATTAATCTGGCAATTACTCTTTGAGGTTGAGTATCTTCTAGTGGTACTGACAAACGATAATTATTATTTAATGATAATCTAAATGCATAATACTCTCTTCCGTCTACTAAATCTCTTGATCTAATTGAGCTTATTTCCATATAACTAATTTATAAACTATTTTTACATTTAGTTAAACTCCAGGTCTTGAAATCATCCGTTCCAGTTTTGTTCTTGAAATAATCCAGAATCTCAGGAAATCCAATAACTATCTTCCCCAAACTACGTGGGAGAGAAGCATCCATTCCCAAGTCTACTCTTAAATCTGGCGAAGCTTCGTTAATGGGATCGATATTTCCATGACAATGTCCATGTAACATGAAACTTCCTCGTGCTTTAAGATTCCAAGAAACTAATGGGTAGTGTGATAAGACTATATTATAAATACGTCCTTCATATGAAATAGAAAGATCTAAGATATCACCTATTCCACTACAGAAATTTCTAAGTCTTGAACTACGTTTCCATAAATTCCAGGAGTCATGATTTCCCATAATTTTGAAAAAGCTTTTATATTGAAGTGACGATATAAAAGATTCGGCGTCCTCCTGTTTTGTTTTCCAGAATAGATCGCCTAAATCTATTAAGTAATCATCTTTTCCAATTGAATTTTTTAGATTCTCTAGGAGAGATTGATTCATGTCTTTCACGTCTTTCCAGGCTTTTCGTACTGGGTAATCAAATTTTAAAATACCAGAATGATTATAATGAATATCGGAAATAAATTTAATAAACCTTCCGTCTATATTATTATGTAATTTCATCTTCCTATATAAGGAATTTTGGGGAATAGTGGGGCGTTTTATGCCTCCACTACCCCATTCTTTTTAATTACTTCCTCGATTTTAACCGTCGTTACCTCTACCCAACTTCCATCAGCCTGGGTATTAAAGCGATAGTAGGTTTTTGTCCAGGAATTTTTTATGATCTTATGCCAGAGAGGATGAACGTCTTGAACTTCAACTTTTCCAATGAATTTCCATTTCTCCAGGAAAAGTTTAAGGAGATTATCTTTTTCCTCTCTAGTGCTCTGAGCCGTTGGATAAGCTGCTTCAATGTTTTGTACACTATAAATCTTATCCGGCTCGTCTGACTCTATCAATTTTTGCTGGGGAATCATCAAATACATTATATTATTTCTTCCCCGACTGGATTCTCTGAGGTCTAGCAAATCATCAGAGAGTTTATTACTCCCGTAGGAGTGTTTAGTTTTTTTCATCTTTTAAAAAATAGAAGGGACCAAGGACATAATCCCCAGTCCCTGAAATTTTAATTATAGACAAACGCTATATCCACAATTTTTACAGATAATACATCCGCCCTCACGAGTTAGATCATTTCCACATTCGGGACAGATTTCTCCCTTCAAGAGTTCCTCCGGTGAATACTTAGATAAGATTCTAACTAATGCACTAACAAATCCGTTAATACCATCTTTAGCTTTCTGGGCAGTCTTAAGAACGTATTTCAAGTTTGCACCGGTCCTAAGTAACATTGAACTGAAAAGAACTACGGTATATTCAAGAGGGCTTAGATCCTTTGATATATTTTCAATAGTCAGTGTATCAGACTTAAAGGTGTAAACCCCCTTTTTAATCTTGATAATTTCACCTCTATGTTGTTTAGGCGGTTTCTCACCTTCCCCTAGTTCTGGTTTATAAACAAACACTTCATAAGGTTTATCTAAGTATAGTCCTACCATTACATAGAAAACTTCACCTTTCACCCTAGTGGTATGGAAATCCGCTTCAAGTATTTTCGGTCGTTTAGGCGCCTCAACATAAGATCTAAACTTCTCGTCTTTTTTCTTCTCATTGACAGATATTAAGACTCCATCTCTACAACCATCACGATAAACTGTCTGACCTTTATTACCAGTTTTCCAAGCCGTTAGGTAGATCTTTGATACTTCCTCCTCCGTTACTGAATTAGGTAGGTTGACGGTACTAGATATTGCGTGAGTAATGTATTTTTGAACTACTCCCTGCAGCTCAACTCTCTTCTCCCAATCAATTTCTGGACTAGTTGAACCTTTCCATGGAGACTCCTCGTAAGCTTTTTCCCATTGCTCGAGTTTCCAGTTCTTGATATCTTCGTCGGGATACTTGGTTTTTGCCCAATCCTCTAAACCTGGATGAACGACGACAAATTCTTGAAACTTAATTCCGAGCTTATCAACGAAATCATAGTGTTCATCGTCGGAATTACATTTTCTACGGCGCGTATAGAAGGGCATAAAGACAGGTTCAATACCAGATGATGCTCTGGCTACCATTGCAACACTGCCCGTTGGAGCAATAGTACTAAAGGATACGTTTCTCCTACCATATTTCTGCATTCTTTCCCATTGCTCTGGATAAGTTTCCTCTATAAAACTATACCAATCATTAGCACCGGGTACTTCAATATTTTTATTATAACCAGGGAAACAACCTCTTTCTATTGCCATGTCAATCTCAGCATCAAGTTCCGCCTTCATCATAACTTTACACAAATGATCAGTTATTTCAATTGACTCGGGACTACAGAATTTTACACCAAGAGATGCAATAAGGTCCGATAAACCAAAGAAACCTACACCTGCTCTTCTACTTCGCTTAGCAGTATTTAAGATTTTTTCCCAAACATATTTTTCAGAGTCAGCTTCTTTAATAATTCCCAAGATTCTATTAACAGCTTCAATTTCAAGCGATACTAAGTCATCTCCTAATCGAGTAGCTTCATAGAATGTTTTATAAGCGCGATCATAATTAACCGCTGCATTTTCTAAGTAAGGATTATCAATAAAGCTAGTAAGATTGCAATGAATTAGACGACAAGAATTACCTGCCTCCATTGGTATTTCCCCGCAGGGATTTGTAGAAACTGCCCTAAACTCTGGATATACTCCATCAGGTGCCCAATTATGAAGCTGAGATTCGAATAGAATGCCGGGTTCTGCAGTATTCCAAGCACAATGAATTAATTTATCCCATAATTCCTTAGCGCGAATTTTCTTAAAATAAACTGGAGTTATTTTAGCTGATTCCCCCGATCTAATAATATAAGACGCGAATTTGGCTTTATATAATTTTCCATATTCCGCACTCTCTAATTCAGGAATAGCTGATGCATCAATAGGAGTACCGATTGGCCAGCGGAGAACAAAATCCTCATCTTTCTCAACAGCTTCCATAAAACTGTCAGGAATTTTAACCGATACGTTTGCACCCGTCACCTTAGTAAGATCCTGTTTCATCTCGATAAATTCTGGTGAATCGGGGTGGAGGATACTGATGGTCACCATAAGTGCTCCACGTCTTCCTTGCTGTGCTACTTCGTTATTTATCGCACTATATCCTTCCATGAAAGATGCTGCTCCAGTTGAGGTTTTAGCAGCATTATTGACGGAAGCTCCGCGAGGCCTTAAGTTACTAAGATCAACTCCAGTTCCTCCTCTACGTTTCTCAAGTTGTACCATTTCACTTCTACTACTCATAATCGATGAGTATGAATCCTCGGGCATAGTTGGAAGAACAAAACAATTCGAAAGACTGACTGGTTTTCCACTACCAGCACCCGACATAACAGAGCCAGCAGGAACTATATATTTAAATTTATCAAATAATTCAAATATCTTTTCCTCACTCAGTTCCTCACGCTTCTGTCCATATTCCGACAGGGAGGTTTTATCGAAAGTATTCTTTTTTTCGATATACTCTTTTTCTACTCTCCAAAATTCTTTAGCAAGTCTTTTATGCATTTCAATAGGAGACTTTTCAATAAAGTTTCCATCATTATCTTTTAATGCATATTTATTTTGCCAAGTAGATGCTGCTAACTCATCTCCACTAAAATAATTTAAAAGATCTTTATCCATTCTGATACTCTTGTTTTAATATTTCTTCAATATATTCTTTTGCGTTCTCAATTATTACTTCCCTATCAATAGTATTCCAGGTTTTTGTGAATTGAATATACTCCTCTTGCATTCTAAGATATAAATTAACATCGCCCGAGAAAGTTGCTTTTCTATGGGGATCTTCAAATACCTTCTCTATTACGAAGTTTGGGTCTCGCTGAATCAAGAGTATTTTTTCACAAGGACCAGATAGAATATTATTTTCTTTTTGAACTAAGTCTTTTATTAAATTTATATCCATCTCTAATGTTTTCCCAGGATGATACTGTTGTGATCTAAAGTGGAAAAACAAAAAATCTGTTACTCCTCTTTCTACTATTAACTCTTCTCCGCATAGTTCAACCCAATCATTTAATCTAATTAAATGAAGGGCTGCAAAATTAAGGTCACTCGGAACTATTAAGTTATGAAGTGGACCATTTTCTAAATTCTTCCAAGGTTTTATAGCAGACTTCATAATTTTAGCAGAAGGAGGACTTTCTTTTAATATTGTCTGATTTTTCAATGCTCCAGACATTCCATAATATATTTTTTTCATATTTTAAATTTATATTAATTTCATACTTATATATAAAGCTGCTTCACCAGTTAGGACAGAGTTTTTCAGATTTCAGAGAACGCTTTATACCCTTATATATGATAATAAAATAATACTAACATTTAATTTATATTATATGAAACAGAAAATTACTTCTGTGTCTATAGCACAGAGCGCAGACAAGAAGGGCTTAACTATAAAAATTCTAAGCCCTAAAAAAAATTTATTGCCTAGACAAATTGAGGTAATAAAAAATCAAATTAAAGAGAGTATCAGTGTAAAAAAAATCTCATCATCTATTTCCTTAAGGGGAGATAGACTTGAGTATCAAATTACCTCAAGAAAAGAAATAAACAATAATGAGATCGATGAGATTAAGAAAATAATCTTTTCTGATCTTTAAAAAGTAAATGGAGAGGCCCGTAGAGGGAACTCTCTCCATTTTTTTATTCGGATGCGCGTTCTATTGTCCACCCTGATGGAACACCGCTAGTTCCTGTTGTAGTCCACGTTGCATTCGTGTGTTTAACAAACGTACCTGAAGATTTAACGCCCGATAACCAATATTGGGTATAAGAAGTACCTGGTGTTGTTGTAAACAAAGCCTTAACATAATTAAGATTACTACAATTATTGAACATATAGTTATAGCAATAACTTACTAATGTGGTAGCCGGTAATGTGGGTGTGGTAGTCAAAGAAGTACAGCTATAGAACATATAAGCGTAACAGTAAGTCGATAGTGCAGTAGCTGGCAATACAGGCGCCTTAGTAAGAGACGTACAACCAGAAAACATATAATAATAGCAGTAAGAATTAGTGGTTTTCGGTAATTTTAAATATTCCGTAGATACTACTTTAGTATTTTGAAATAAAAACGAAAATGCATAACTATCGATACTTGCTGTTAAATTAACATAATCTCCATCACCGTTTAATAGAGACATAATATACCCACTAACATTAAACCGTCCTGTAGAACTAAAAGTACTTCTAAAGTCTGTTGCGGAGGTATAGTTAGCGCAGAATTTGCTTCCTACCCCTTTCCAATAAACTTTACTTCCTGCCTGAACGGTTGGAGTAGTAATAGTGACTGAAGAACTATTGGCATTAGCTCTTGTTATCCAAGTTTGTCCTTCATCTAGACTATAAGAAATTGAGGTTATATAGGAGGTTCCTACATAAGACGGAATTGTTAATGTAAAGGTTCCATCCTCAATTGCTTCAAAACATAAATATCCAGTACGGATATCATTTATGTAATCTTCTGCTACGGTACTATCTCCATTGAATTGGAGTGTCCAACCACTAGGTATACCACTATTGCCGGTGACATACCACATTGCTTCGCCATTCATGATGAATGTACCATTATTAGATACACCGCTGGTCCAATTATTTAAACAGTTAGTTCCATTTACGAAAACAGAGGTACCTAACATTTTAATTTGAGCTAAATTAGTACATCCATTGAACATATATTGATAGCAACCCCGTGCTAATGTAGTGGCTGACAGTTCTGGTGCTGTTTCTAGTGAAGTACAACCATAAAACATTACGCTGTAACAATAATCAGCTAATGTAGTAGCAGGAAGTGCAGGTGCTGTGGTTAAAGCTGTGCAACCGCTAAACATACCATTCATACCACTTGGAGCTCCACCAGAATCATTAGACCCATAACAATAAGTCGCTAAAGTAGTAGCAGGTAATGTAGGAGCTTGTATTAATGAAGTACAGTTTTTAAACATACCTGCATAACATCTACTAGCTAAAGTAGTAACTGGTAAATAATTTGTGGGAACATTAACTAAATTTGTACAGCCACTGAACATGGTCTTATAACATCCTGCTGCTAAAGTTGTAGCGGATAATGTCGGTAAGGAGGTCAGAGATGTGCATCCCTCAAACATACTATAATAACAATAATCCGATAAAGTAGTTATCGGTAGTGTTGGAGCCTGTGTTAAAGACGTACAGCCCCTAAACATACTATAATAACAATAATTTGCTAATGTAGTTGCCGATATAGTACCTACTTGTGTTAGATTTGAACATCCGCTAAACATTTCTTGGTAGCAGGCCTGTACTAATGTAGTTGCTGGAAGATTAGGTGTTGTTGTTAAAGATGTACATCCCTTAAACATACCTGAGTAGCACCAATTCGCCAATGTAGTAGCAGGTAATTCTGGCGCCGTTGTTAATGATGTACATCCCTCAAACATTCCATCAGCGGAGGAGTTTCCTACATATTGTGCTCCGCCAGCCTCGAGACTTCCATAACAACACGCAGCTAATGTAGTAGCTGGTAATGCTGGTGCCGTTACTAATGAAGTACAGCCTTTAAACATGCCGGCACAGCTATATGGAGCCATTGTCGTCGCACTAATTGTAGACGTGGCGGTTAAAGAAGTACATCCCTCAAACATACCATAATAACAATAATCCGATAATGTTGTAGCTGGTAATTCTGGAGACCGAGTCAGTGAACTACAACCAGCAAACATTTTAAAATAGCAATAGGGTGCTAATGTAGTACTGGAAAGTGTTGGGACTGTTGTCAGACTACTACAGTTCTCAAACATATACTGACAAGTACGATTCTCCAAAGAACCTATTGAAACAGACGAAGACGACTGAAGTAAATTACATCCATTGAACATATGATCAAATGAATAGGCCCCCGCCGTTGTAACTGAAATTGCAGATGCACGTAAAAGAGCTGTACAGTTCTTAAACATGTATTGACATACATAATTTCCTGCAGTGCCTAAAGTAACAGGCTGTGTCTCTGTCAAAGAAGTACATCCCTCAAACATATTTGCACAGGAATACTGACCAGAAGAATTGGCAGAAATTGCCAAACACTCCTCTAATGAGGTACATCCTTTGAACATTTGATAATAACACCAATTTGTTAATGTAGTAGCTGGTAATTCTGGCGCCTCTTTTATTGCGGTACAGTTTCCAAACATACTATCATAGCAATTTTCTGCCAATGCAGTAGCTGACAATTCAGGAGCTGCGGTAAGAGAAGAGCACTCACTGAACATAGTTTTATAGCAACTTCCAGCTAAAGTTGTAGCAGGCAATTCTGGGGCCTGTGTCAAAGATGTACATCCCCTAAACATGCCGTAATAACAATAATCCGATAATGTAGTAGCAGGAAGTACAGGTGCTGTGGTTAATGAGGTACAACCACTGAACATATTATTATAACAACGTTCGGCCAAAGTTGTAACTGGTAACTCTGGTGCTTCTGTCAATAATGTGCAACTGGAGAACATATAACTATAACAACCCTGTGCTAGTGTGGTAGCGGGTAACTCTGGTGCTTCTTCTAATGCTGTGCAACCATAGAACATATAATAATAACAACTGTCTGACAAGGTAGTAGCGGGAAGTTCGGGTGCCGCGGTAAGAGAGGTACAGCCTTGAAACATACCATAATAACAATAATCCGATAATGTAGTGGCTGGTAGGTCAGGTGCAGTTGTTAACGAAGAACAGCCATAAAACATATTAGTACAACAAGAACTTGCCAGATTTGTTATTGATAGTTTGGGAGAAGAAACTAAACTAGTACAATAACTGAACATATAACTAAGGGACCGCTCTCCTGCATTAGTAATTGTAATATCCCCGACATCAGTTAAATTACTGCATCCACTAAATAATTCTTCCAATGCAGATTCCCCGGCATCAGTAATAGTTATATTTTCTACATTAGTTAAGCTGCCTTTTATGGAATTACATAAACCCCTTAATCCGTTGCTCCCTACCGTAGTAGCTGTTATGGAAGATACTGTTGTTAAAGAAGTACAACCAGAAAACATGTATTTATATTGAAAAGCAGAGCTTGCAATTGTATCGGCAATAATTTCTGGGGTGGCCTCTAAATGAGTACAACCATTAAACATATAATAACATGCACCACTTTCAATTGTATCAGATACACTAATTGACCCCGCTTCTTCCAATCCAGTACAATTAGAGAACATATAACTACAACTGTCACTCTTTAAAGTAGTTGTAGATATATTAGGAGAACTCGTAAGAGCCGCACAATTATAGAACATGTAGTAGAAAGATGATGGTTCTGCTACGTTTACTGAAATTTCTGGAGCCACCGCTAAAGAAGTACAGCCCTGGAACATTCGACTGAAATTATAACCTCCCGAATTCAACGATTTAGGCAACATTAAATGTTCTGCAGAGATCAGACCAGTACAGTTTCCAAATAAATCATAAAAACCTCCTTTAGGAACCTCGGTCAACTTTTTCCCTGATTGATTATACATCAAAGAACTAAGTGAACCATAAACTTCAAATTCACAGGTTGTACTAAACTTACTTCTTCTAAAATTACTGGTTCCATTATAAAGATATCCTCTTAAGGC
>Ga0326513_10001899_pt1 | contig 15707 bp, 8 predicted proteins | sample 2_2465_0518_D_FD_203654 | JGI IMG/M metagenome (GOLD analysis project Ga0326513, IMG submission 203654) | Bovine rumen microbial communities from UC Davis, California, United States - 2_2465_0518 | ecosystem: Host-associated > Mammals > Digestive system > Stomach > Rumen | place: USA: California... | reverse complement strand
TTATAGATACATGGTCTGTCGCAGTTCCTTCTTTTGAGGTTAAATCCGCCGGCAGCATCAAATTAGTGGATGCCGATTTGAAACTCGCTGTTACGCATGTGGAATTAACATCGACGGATTTGCCGACAGAGGATGCTGCGTTTGTAAGACTCAATTTCTCAGCAGGTAACGGTCAAATTTTTGATCCGAATACTCAGAACGCTATAGCCATAACATCCGATGAATTACATGTTGCATGTACGATTGCGAATTTCGTAACGGCTGAGGGAAAATTCCATTTTGACAAATCTTTCTTTATCCCAGCCTCACCTACAAACGTAACGCTGTCCTTTGATATTTTAAACGCAAGTCAAAACATACTTCGCTCTTATGAGATAGGTACGTTTGAATTCAAGCGCGGCTACATCAACCACTTCACAGGTCCTGTCTTCACGGCCGCAGGAGACTTCGCGTTTACGGCGACCACGAACTGGGAGGATAACAAGAATGTAGAATTCTAATCAATTATTTATATAATCATTTGAGGGGTAGCACTAAAAACCGGGCGGTGGCTGTCAGCCACCGCTTTTATTTTGAAACACGCCACATCTTCAATTTTTTTAGGGTGAATTGTATCAGGCTTCCCGGGCGCCGAGGAGACGGAACAGGGAGGTAAGGGCCGGCACATGGTTGCCGGAAACAATGACGTGATGGTTTCCGATGCTGCGCTCCAGAAAATAATCCAGAGACTTGTCGAGCCGGAGATGCAGCTGGGTGCGGCACATGCTTTCGTGATGAAGGTTTTCCAAAAGCTGGGCACCCGTGATGAAGAAACGTTCCATATTGTGTCCGCCGCATTTCACGATAGTCATATCGCCGGGCTCCAGGGTACCGTCGATAGCAACGCCCGACTGGGATTCGAAGTGTGTGCGTATCTCGAACTGATGCGTCATGGAAGGTGCAATGGTACAGTGGGCGAGAATGATTTCATGGGTGGCGTTGTTGAGGATCTTCGACGGGTTGGCCATAAACGACGGCTGACCGGTTACAGCTGAGACAGCCATCATGGTCAGAATGGTCTGCAAGTCTCCCTCGCATCCAGCAGGCACGCCCTCTTCGTTCAACAAAGCCAACGCCAGACATCCTGTCGTCCGGGTGGGCGGGATGAGGTCAAAACAGTTGAGCGTGAAAGCATCCAGATTGTAATCGTCCACCATCCCCTTGACCGCCCGGTAGAGACGGGCCGCTTTGATCATCTCTGCCAGGGTCGGTTCACGCATTGCAGTGGCTTTGGCAACGAAACGGGCAGATTCTTCCTCCACCGAAGCGTCGCTGATTTTCCCGAAGCGCGAAATTACCTCATCGAGGGGAAGGTCGATGATTTCCACGCCCCAACGCTGTTTGACAGTCCCATATTCCACCCCGCTGGCAATCAGCCAGCCGGAAGGTTTGCCGATCACGCCGAGCCGTTTCCCCTGCAGCCTGCCGAGTGCGGCCGCTGCAACGGTAAAGTCGCTGATTCCCTGAAGGATAAAGTCGTCGGTGCCATGCAGAACGCGTCCGCTGCCGCCTTCCAATCGGGTCCACGAAAGAATTTCGAGGGAGGCTGCCAGCGAATTGCTGAGGCCGTCGGCAATCATCAGCAGGTAGGAGGGAAGTAAGTCCCTGTTGGCTTTGACAAGTTCTTCGACACCGCCCGAGCCGATAAACAGCATCGTGGGGGCATCGCTGTAGTCCGAGCCGGCCAGATCTTCGTGCCAGATGAGGCGTACATCATAAAGGGCCTGTATTTTGTCCAGCAGTTCGCGGTGGATGCTCAGACAGTTGTTGTGCGACGAAAGGGATGAGTTGAAAAGGATGAGGTTCAGTTGGCGCATAATAGACAGATGAAGAAGACAGTGGTAAAAAGGACGGGGCTGAAACCAGCCTCCGTCCCTATGGAAAAGAAAGCCACGCCTTTGGACGTGATGAAACTCCTGCGAACAGGATTCGGAGTATGTTTGTCGCTGTAATCCGCCGAGTCATGCCATGCATGCTTGCCCGAAGGTGCGGCCCGCCATTGATCGAACAGAGGCCCCAGAGGTTGATTGAAATTGATGAGTTTCCCGATCAACACTGACGCAGCTTTCTAGATAAATCAACTTTCGTCTGCAAAGATATTGTAAAATGCTGAAAATACCAAATTTTTGCAGAAAAAGTTGAAAAATTGAGGTGAATTTCGCAATTTCCTGATATAATTTTAGCGAAAATGATACATTTCCCGACAAAATATTTGTTTGTTTGGAAATAAGTCCGTATATTTGCGCTGTAAATGCAAACTAATTAAAATACAATATGAAGTTCATTAATACACTGATGATTGGCGTAGGTGCGCTCCTTATGTCCGTAAGTTGCCATCCTGCAGAGCCCTCTTCCCAAACAGCCGGCGAAACGGCAACAGTCGAACAGACTCCCTTTGGAAAACATGGCGCTCTCCGTGTTGAGGGATCCAACGTTGTCGACCAGAACGGACAGGTGACCCAGTTGCGGGGCATCAGTATGGGCTGGCACAGCGAATGGTGGCGTTTCTACAACGAAAGTACAGTGAAGACGCTCAAGAGCTGGGGCGCCGAGATTACCCGTTGTCCCATCGGACTGGAGTGGGGAAAACGTCCCTTCGGCCAGGATCCCGAACTGGCTTATGCCACTGTCGATACGATGGTGAAAGCCTGTGCGAATCAGGGCTTGTATCTGATCATTGATTTTCATGCACATGCCAACAAACTCGACACGGCAAAGATGTTTTTCGAGACCGTCTGCGCTAAATACAAAGATTATTCCAATATTATTTATGAGATATGGAATGAACCCACGATTGTGGAGTGGAAGGAGTGTAAGGAGTATGCGGAAGCCGTCATTCCGGTGATTCGTAAGCATTGTCCCAATGCACTTATCATCGTGCCCACGCCCAAATGGGACCAGGAAGTGGATAAGGCCGCAGACGACCCCGTTCAGGGATTCGACAATCTGCTCTACAATGTGCATTATTATTCCGCATTCCACAAAGACCCCTATCGTCAGAAGGCGGTGTATGCCATCGAAAAAGGCTTGCCTCTCATTTTCTCGGAAACGGGCGGTATGATGCACACCGGAGACGATGAACTCAACCTGGACGAATGGGAAAAGTGGATCGGACTGGCCAAACAGCACAACATCACCTGGCTCGCCTGGAGTGTGTCCGACAAGGTTGAGACCTGTTCGATGCTCCGTCACGGAGCTCCCAGCGAGGGAGAGAAGTGGCAGGAGACCGACATCAAGCCCTGGGCCGTGCTTGTGAGATACTATCTGCAGAATAATTTTTAAGCCAAAATGCTATGAGAATACTTCGGAATCTGATATTCCCCTTCTTAATGGGTACCGCAACACTGGCCAGCGCCTTGGAACTTCCGGCAATATTGAGCGAGAATATGGTGCTCCAACAACAGACGGAAGTCAAATTGTGGGGCTGGGCCGAAAAAGGCCTTACCGTCACCGCGGGCGCTTCATGGACAGGAGAGACCGTGAAAACACAAGTTGGGGAAGACGGCCGCTGGACACTTCGGCTGAAGACTCCCGAAGCCAGCTATGAGCTGCACGAAGTGTGGATTACCGATGGCAAAGACACACTGCGCCGCAAAGAAGTGCTGGTGGGTGAAGTGTGGTTCTGCAGCGGACAGTCCAATATGCAGATGCCGCTGCACGGATTCTGGACGCAGCCCATCGAGGGCGCCAACGAAGTCATCGCTCATGCGCGTTCCTATTATAATAAGATAAGGATGGCGACCATCCCGACCCAGGACGGACTCTATCCGCAGGAAAAAGTGGGCGGCGAGTGGAAACAGTCTACTACAGAAACGTTGCCGGAATTCTCGGCTGTGGGGTTCTTCTTTGCAGAGGAACTGAATCAGCTTCTCGATGTGCCGATTGGCATTATCAACTGTTCGTGGGGCGGCTCGTGTGTGGAAGGATGGCTTCCCAGGGAAGTTTTGGAAACCTATTCCGACATCGATTTGTCGGAGGCCAGACTTACGAAGAGCGGCGACTACACACGTCCGCTGGTGATGTATAACGGAATGATTTCTCCCCTGGCAGGCTATACTGTGCGCGGTTTTGCCTGGAATCAGGGCGAAAGCAATGTGGGCCGTCATAACACCTACCCCGCACGGCTTGGCAAGATGGTGGAAATCTGGCGCGAGCTTTGGGAAAACAATAACCTGCCTTTCTATATGGTGGAAATTCCACCCCATGATTACGGCGATTCCAAAGCCACCAATGCCGCCTTCCTGCGTGAGGCTCAGCACAAAGCTGCTGATGAGATTCCCCTTTGCGGAATCATCTCGACGTCCGATCTCTCGAAACCCTACGAAGCCGATGTGATTCACGCATCCATTAAGAAGCCTATCGGACTGCGTCTGGCCTGGATGGCTGCTGTCCGGACTTACGGCTTGAAAGGCATCGAATGTGAGAGCCCCACCTACAAGAGTATGAAGGTAAGGCCGGACGGTAAAGTAGTGTTGGAATTCAACAACGGAAAAGACGGCCTCAACCCCCGTACCAATCTGCAGGGTTTTGAAATCGCCGGAAAAGACCGGGTTTTCCATCCTGCCCAAGGTACTACCGAATATGATGAAAACAACTGGGGCGCACCCATCATCGTGGTGTGGAGCAAAAAAGTGAAAGAACCGGTTGCTGTGCGTTACTGTTTCCACAACTGGATGCCGGGCAAAGAGTGGAACCAGCGGGGGTTGCCGCTTGTGCCGTTCCGTACCGACGACTGGGATAAATAATAATCGTTAATCCGATTCGATATGAAACAAATACTGTTATTGATGTCTGCCGTTGCCATATTGGGCGCATGCAGTGCCAAGAAACCTGCAGAGGAACACCCCGCCGTGGGACCGCAGTACGTCACTGTGAAGAATGGCGAATTCTATCTGGGGGACAAGCCCTACCGTTTTGTAGGAACAAATTTCTGGTATGGCCCGATTCTGGCCTCGGAGGGCAGGGGAGGAGATACCGCCCGACTGACCCGCGAGTTGGATGCCATGCAGGCCTTGGGTATTGACAACCTGCGTGTACTCGTGGGAGGCGATGGCAGAGACCATCTGCCGAGCCACATCTCGCCCGTCTTGCAGACGGCTCCCGGTGTTTATAACGACACTTTGCTGCGAGGACTGGACCGGTTCCTCTATGAACTCGAGAAACGCAATATGCGTTGTGTGCTCTATCTCAACAATGCCTGGGAATGGAGCGGCGGTTACGGCAGCTATCTCGAATGGGCCGGTGCAGGACCTGCGCCGATTCCCAGTGTGGACGGCTGGCCGGCCTATATGAAATACGTGCAGCAGTTCCTCCAGAACGAAAAAGCCATGACGCTCTCGCTGCAGCATGTCCAGAATATGGTGTTGCGTAAAAACACCATCACCGGCAAGGAATATAAATTCAGTCCGGCTATCATGTCCTGGCAGATTGCCAACGAACCGCGAGCTTTCAGCGACGAGAACAAACCGCGCCTGAAGGAATTTATCTCCAGAACAGCCAAACTGATACGCACGCTCGACAGGCAGCATCTTGTATCGACGGGTACTGAGGGAATGCACGGATGTGAGCAGGACTTGAATTTGTTCACCGAAATTCATGCCCTCCCCGAGATAGACTATGCCAACATTCATATCTGGCCCTACAACTGGGGATGGATTACAAAAGACAATATTGCCGAAAACGTGGATTCGGCATGCATGAAAACATCGGAGTACATCAATAAACACTATGCCCAGATGTACGCGCTCGGCAAACCCATCACCCTTGAGGAATTCGGCTATCCCCGCGACGGATTTTCGTTCACTCCGGGGTCGCCTGCAACAGGCCGGGAGAAGTATTATAAATATGTGTTCGACATCATAGTCAAGTCCAAGAAGATTGCGGGGTGCAATTTCTGGGCCTGGGGCGGCTATGCGCAGCCCAAGCATATAGCCTGGATGGAAGGCGATGACTATACCGGCGATCCCGCTCAGGAGGAACAGGGTCTCAACTCTGTCTTCATGGCGGACAAGGGATTACTGGAGATTATCAAACAGGCAAACGAGGCTATCAGCGGCCTCACCCCCTGACTCCGAACCCTTCCTAACCCTCCCGTAAAGGGCGGGAACCAGCTCAAGGGGCGAGGGGAGTGAATACAATAGAAACATTCATTTTAAATATATAATAAATGTCAAAGGTGAACACTCAAGGATATAATGCGCTTTCCAGAACTATGTCCGTTCTGACGTATCGGATTTTACGCCACTCTCTTTTGGAGAGGGGCAGGGGAGTGAGACTGTTGCTGCTCGGTTTGTGGTGTGCTTCTCTTGCCCATGCCGAAGTGAAATACAATATCCATCAGCTGAGTGGATGGTGGTGGACGGCTCCTGAAGTGCCGGAAATTGAAGTCTGTGTGGAGAACACAGGCAAGGAAGCCGTAACGGCAAGGCTGACACTCGAAGTGGAGACCGATACACATGTAGCCTATCAGTCTTTCTGTCAGCAGGTGAAGGTCGGCGCCAAGGACAGCACCACGGTGACATTCTTTTTCAATTGTGCACCCGGTTTCTATACCTGTTATCTGAAAGGGGACGACCAGCCCGTTGATACATTCAATATCGGCTTCGAACCCGAAAACATCGTCTCTCTGCCCGACGCCCAGCCAGATTTCGGACAGTTCTGGGACTATGCCCTCCACGAACTGAGTCTCGTCGAACCCAAATTCGAGATGAAGGAGGAGGCCGACAAGAGCAACAAGACCGGGAAAGTCTATCTGGTGAAAATGCGTTCGCTCGGCAATGAGGAGATTCAGGGATACCTGACGATTCCCAACAAGGCGTCTGTGGAGAATAAATTTCCCGTCCTTGTTCATTATATGGGCTACGGCTCCGAACCCTGGTATCCCCATCCCGACTCAAATCCCGATATGATTGAGTTTGTGCTCAGCACCCGCGGACAGGCGCTCAACAAACCGAACAACAAATACGGCGACTGGATCGTTTCCGGATTCGGAAATAAAGACGAATACTACTATCGCGGAGCCTTCATGGACTGCATACGTGCGCTCGACTTCATCGAACAGCTGCCTGAAGCCGATACGGACAATATCTTTGCGGAAGGCGGCAGTCAGGGCGGCGCATTTACCTATGCGGCCTGTGCCCTCGATCCCAAGAAGCGAATCCGTGCTGCGGCACCCTGGATTCCGTTCCTGAGCGATTTTCCCGATTATTTCAAGATAGTCTCCTGGCCGGCAGTACCTCTTCAGACCGAACAGAAGAAGTGGTGGATGAGCGACAAGGACTTCTATGCCTTCCTGTCCTATTTCGACATCAAGAACCACGCACGCAACGTGACCTGTCCCATCCTGATGGGCATCGGATTGCAGGATCCTGTCTGTCCGCCGCACACGAATTTTTCCGGGTACAACCTGTTGCGCGTCCCGAAGAGTTTTGTGATATATACAAACTGCCAGCATGACACGCTACATCCGGATTGGGACAAACGGCAGAAAGAGTTTTTCTGGCAGAATATGAAAAAAATTACACATAAGTAATATTTTTATGCTACAAAAATGGTCTTGTTTGTCCAATTTTGTTGCAGTGAAGTGTTAAAAAAACCGTTTTTTTAACGTTAAAATACAAAAGTATCAAAGTTGGTTAAAAAAATATTAGAAATTTTGAAAAAATAGTATCATCTTTGCACCGGTGATTTGTCTTCTTTTTGTCGCAAATTATCCCAGAATTGCAAACTACTTATTTTATTAATTTTATAACACAACAATTTTATTCCGCTCATGAAAGCAAATTTGTTAAACTGGAAGGTTTGCATGCTTTGCCTGATGGCCGTTTTCGGTGTCAGTGTAGCGCAGGCACAGGTTATCGTTAAAGGTAACGTCCAGGATGTGACGGGTGAACCTCTCACCGGTGTCACAGTGCAGGAAATGGGAGCCACGGGTGGTACGATTACCGACATTGACGGTAATTATTCACTCCAGGTGAAGAATCCGCAGGCAACCCTAGTGTTCAGGTACACCGGTATGGCTACCCAGGAAATCAAGCTTGCCGGCCGTAAGACCTTGGATGTAACCCTCAAGGAAGACTTGGCCAATCTCGAAGAGGTCGTCGTTGTGGGTTACGGTACGATGAAGAAGAGTGACCTGGCAGGCGCTTCCGTCTCGATGGATGAGAGCAAGATGAAACAGTCCATCATCTCCTCACTTGACCAGTCGCTGCAGGGACGCGCCGCCGGTGTGCAGGCTATGCAGACTTCGGGTGCTCCCGGTTCGTCGTCAAGTATCCGCGTGCGTGGTCAGGCTACGATCAATTCCAATGCCGAACCTCTTTACGTTATCGACGGTGTAATCGTGCAGACGCACGGTACGTCAGGCGCAGACTACGGTCTCGGTGACAAGCTCGGCAACGGTGCCGCTTCAACCATCTCACCCCTCTCGACCATCAACCCCGCCGATATCGTTTCGATGGAAATCCTGAAGGACGCATCGGCCACCGCCATCTACGGTGCACAGGGCGCCAACGGCGTTGTGCTCATCACGACGAAGCGCGGTAAGGCCGGTGAGGCCAAATTCACCTATGACGGAATGTTGGCCTGGAACCGCCAGACCAAGCGTCTCGACATGATGAACCTCCGCGAGTTCGCCAACTTCTATAATACATTCGTGGAGCAGGGCGAGGTATCCGATCCCAGTTCCTATTACAATGATCCCAGCCTCCTCGGCGTAGGTACCAACTGGCAGGACGAAGTGTTCCAGACCGCTTTCCAGCAGCAGCACCAGTTCAGTGCCCAGGGCGGTAATGACAAGGTGAAATACTATGTCAGCGGCGGTATGATGGATCAGGACGGTACGCTTATCGGTTCAGACTTCAAGCGTTTCTCGCTGCGTGCCAACCTCGATGCCGAGTTGAAGTCCTGGCTCAAGATGGGACTCAACGTCAGCTACAACAACACCAAGGAGAACCTTCTGAAGGCTGATCAGGACGAGGGTATAATCACCTACGCCCTCACTTCATCGCCCGCCATCCCCGTATATAATGTGGATGGAAGCTACTCGTCTGTATCTCAGGAAGGTTATACCAACCCCAACCCCATTGCACTGGCACTTGAGGACGATATCAGCCTGAAACGTCAGGAGATGACCGGTAATATCTTCTTTGATGTCACTCCTTACAAGAAAGTGACCTGGCACGCCGAATACGACTGGAGCGTAGGCTCTTCCCGCGGTGATGTTTTCAGCCCGATGCTTAAGCTCGGTACCTGGAGCCGCACCACCAATGAAAACCGTATCCAGAAGAATTCTTCGACCTATTGGGCTGTGAAGAACTATGTCACCTATGCCGACAGCTACGGAAAGCACTCTTACACAGTCATGGGCGGTCAGGAAGCCTGGGAGTCTGTGTGGGATTATTCCGCTATCTACAACACGGCTCTTCCCTCCAACGAAGTGCAGAACCCCACGCTGGGCGACGGCACTCCTTCCATTGGCTATGGTCAGGGTTCAAGTTCAATGGCTTCGTTCTATGCCCGTGCCACCTATAATTATGACAACCGTTATCTCGGTACTTACACCTGGCGTTACGACGGTTCGTCCAACTTCGGTCCCAAGAACCGCTGGGCAGCTTTCAACTCGTTCGCTTTGGCCTGGCGCTTCTCCCAGGAGAGCTTCCTGAAGGATGTCGACTGGCTCAGCAACGGTAAACTCCGTTTCGGCTGGGGTCAGACAGGTAATGCCAACATCGGCGGTTACCTCTGGGGCTCGCCGCTTTCAATCATGGAAAGCGACCTCGGCAAGAGCTACCGTCCCAAGCAGATTGCCAACACCGGTATCAAATGGGAGACTCAGGAGCAGTTTAACATAGGTCTCGACCTCAGTTTCCTGAACGACCGCATCAACCTCGTTGTCGAATGGTACAACAAGGAGTCCAAGGACATGTTGATGCAGTTGCAGCTGCCTTCTTACATGGGTACTTCAGGCAACGGCTCTTCTGCCCTTTCCGCACCCTACGGCAACTACGGTTCTATCCGCAACAGAGGTTGGGAATTCACGCTCAATGCACGTCCTGTTGAAACCAAGAACTTCGATTGGAGCACTGAAGCAACACTCTCCATCAACCGCAACAAACTTGTCAGCCTCAACGACGGTACAGGCAACGTATCCCTCATCGGTTACGGAATGTGGACGGATGTCGTAACCCTCTCTGAGGTGGGCGAATCGCTCTACAATTTCTACGGCTACCAGGTGGAAGGCGTATATCAGGACTTCGACGATATTCTCAATTCGCCCAAGGCCGAGAAGTATCCTGCCAACGGCGTGTTCGACAAGGCTACAACCGTATGGCCCGGCGACCTGAAGTTCAAGGACGTGAACAACGACGGTGTGATCAACGAGAAGGACCGCACCAATATCGGCTCTCCGCTTCCGAAGTTTACCTTCGGTTGGAACAACACGTTCCACTATAAGAACTGGGATGCCTCTATTTTCATCAACGGTTCCTATGGCGGCAAGGTCTTCAACTACCTGAAGATGAAACTGACCCACATGAACTCCACATGGACCAACCAGCTCGTCGATGTCGCAGACCGTGCTGTCCTGGCACCCATTGACGCAATAAAAGACTATAGCGCCGGCGTCGACCGCGGTGACGGCAATCTCGTCTATAACTGGTATAACGACGTGACCAATGTACGTGTGTCCAATCCCAATACCAAGACTCCCCGCGCATCCATCCAGGATCCTAACGACAACGACCGCATCTCCGACCGCTACATCGAGGACGGTTCCTATATCCGTCTGAAGAATATCTCAATCGGTTATACGTTCGACAAGAAGCTCGTCCGCAAGCTTCATATCGACAACCTGCGTGTCTATGCCAATATCCAGAATCTCCTCACCATCACTTCCTATGATGGTTACGATCCTGAAGTCGGTGTTTCCACCGCTTCACCGAACGTCTATGGTCTCGATAACGGCCGTTATCCTTCACCGACCACATATTCCGTCGGCCTGAGTGTAAGCTTCTGATCCGGCAAAAATATGTAAAAACAAATAAGTAATTATAGAAAGACCTATGAAACGTAATATATTCAAATATTTTGCATTGGGCGCTCTGGTTGCGGTGAGCTTCGCTTCGTGTGATGATTTCCTTGACCGTCCCTCTGAGGATAATTACAATCAGGACAATTATTATCAGACTGATGACCAGTGCATCTCGGGTGTAAACTACCTGTACAATTCGCCCTGGTATGACTTCCAGCGCGGATTCCTCAAGGTGGCTGAGGAGATGGCCGGCAACTATATGTTCGGTACGACCTCTCCCTACCATACCTTCACCATTAACGGCTCCGACCAGGACCTTGTGAACATGTCCTACTCGCTTTGGGCTGAAATCGGTCACTGCAACGCTGTTTATGACAACATCAAAGCCTCAAGCGGCAACCTGACACCTTCGGTACGTAACCAGTGTCTCGGAGAATGTCTTGCCTGGAAGGCTATGGCCTATTTCTTCCTGGTGCGTACTTTCGGTGAAGTGCCCATTCTTCACAACAACACTGCTTCGCTCAACGCAGGTGATTACAACACCTATCCGAAGAATTATAAGTCGGATATCTACGAGTATATCATTTACACGCTTGAGACAGCAATGGATCTGCTGCCCGCCAAGGGCTCGAAGGGCCGCCTCGATTATTATTGTGCCGAAGGCCTTCTCGCCAAGGTTTATCTTGCAAAGGCAGGTGTCACCGGCACCCTCAATGCCGATGACCTGAAGAAGGCTGCCGACTATGCCAAGGATGTGATTGACAACTCCGGCCGCAAACTCGAGGATAACTACGAGGACATCTTCCTCCTCAAGAACCGCTACACCGAAGAGGGTCTCTTCGTATGGCGCTGGACTGCCGACGGAGCCAACTGGACCCGTCAGAACTCCTATCAGTCCGACCTCGGTATGGGAGGCATTGACGACTGGGCAGCAACCTGGGGCGACTGGGGCGGCCTGACGGTCGATATGCAGGAAGCCTTCGGAATCAAATTGCTCGAACAGCAGCCTGACGCATGGCTGAGCAATGTGGACAGCCGTCTGCATGCCACGATGATGCTGCCCGGATTCAAGTACAGCCAGTTCTGGCAGGACAAGGGCGGGTTCGACTATCTGGAGTTCCTCTATGAGTATGCCACCAACAGCGGTCTGAATTCTCCCACAGGTGCCAACACCGTTAAGCATCTTTATGGTGACACTTACGACCATATTCAGGGTGCCGGTTGCTCTGATGCCCGTATGGCTTCGTCTGTTCCTACGTTCCTGCTTCGTCTGGCCGATGTGTATCTCATCTATGCTGAGGCATCACTGGGCGCCAGCCGCAGTGCCAGCTCCAACGCCGATGTCATTGACGCCTTCATGGCAGTACGCAACCGCGCTATTCCCGGTGCGAACCGTCCCGCATCTGTGACATGGGAAGACATCTGGAAAGAACGCCGTCTGGAACTTTGCATGGAGGGCGACCGCTGGTACGATTTCGTACGTGTCAGCTATTATGACCCCGATTTCTGTGTAAAAGAACTCACAGCGCAGAAGCGTAATGAGTTCTGGGGTTTGGCCGATGTCTATGAGACCTACTACAAGTCCGGTACATGGGATGCAAGCGCTGCATCTTATAATGACGGAACTACGGCTCCCAACGTAGCATCGCTGATGAAGGGTGACAACGAGACGCCTAATTATTTCTTCCTGCCCTTCCCGACCGAGGATGTTACATTCAATCCCCTGTTGGGCTCGGATGTTAATGCCGAGGGCGATCATGTGGACGTGCGCACTGTATATGCCTATTAAAAGCGCAGAACAGTGAATATGTAAAAATATTAGCAATTATAAAGACAAATTAGATTATGAAAACCAAATATATTGCAATGGCTGTTCTGGCTCTCTCCACCGGAATGGTATGGACGGGATGCTCCGACACTCCCGATGCCTACAAGGTGGCAGGCGGAAAGCCCACGGTGAAATACGTGCGCTGCCTCTCGTCCGAGGTGGTGGGTAGCAATGACGAGCCCGGCACGCTCTATACCGACGGACAGCTCGTTACCAGTGCCTTTCCCGAAGCTATTGTCTGCCTTGTGGGCGAAAATCTGCGTTCGGTTTACGAATTGTATTTCAACGACCAGAAGGCCGTGCTCAATACGAGCTATATCACTGACAACGCCCTGCTCGTACAGGTGCCCAGCGGTATCCCGGAACTGGTGTCGAACAAGATTTACATGGTTACCAAATCACAGGACACTGTAACTTACGATTTCTCAGTTACCATCAGCGCCCCCACTGTTACGGCGATGGATTGCGAATACACGCCCGAGGGTGAAACCACTACGATTACCGGCCGTTACATGATTGACGATCCGAACGTTCCGCTCACAGTTGCGTTTAAGGACGCGTCAGGAAACGAATTGTTTGCAGAAATCAAAAACATTGCCGACGACTATACTTCAGTCACGGTTGTTGTGCCCGAAGGAGCTGCTGAAGGTCCTGTTACCGTTACCTCCATTTATGGAGCCACGGCTTCCAGTTTCCATTATGCCGATACCCGCGGCTTGCTCTTCGACTTCGACGGCGTGACCGGTCTCGGCAACCACGGCTGGCACAACCGCGACATCTACAGCGATGAGACATCTATTACTGGCAACTTCGTAGTGCTGGGCGGAGCTGCGCTCGATGCCGAAGCAGGCTGGAACGACGGCAATTATTCGTTCGAATACTGGCCCGGCAACTGGGAAGATCCCGAGACCTTTACGGCAGCTGACGGTCGTCTGCTGACCGATTTGGCCGATTTCTCCGACTACAGCAACATGAGTCTGAAGTTTGAGATGTATGTCCCTTCGTCCAATCCCTGGAGCGCCGGTGCCATGCAGATTATTCCTGCCGACATCTCTACCGTTTCGTATGGCAGCGCAGGAGCCGTCGATTTGAACGGAACGGTTCTGGGCGGCTGTAACAATACCTATATTTCCGGTAGCGTTACCCCCCGTGCGCTCTATCGTCCCTGGACCACAACGGGCTCTTTCGACACCGGCGACAAGTGGATCACTGTTTCCATCCCGATGAACGCTGCCACATTTGCCTACGGTCCCGACGGCACAGCAGCCACGGGTAGTCTGAGCGCCGACTCATGGGCATCGCTTGTTATCTTCGTTTTCGGAGGCGGCGTTTCCGGTACCGAGTGTAATCCTATTATCAAGATCGACAATATCCGTGCCGTTCCCAACAAATAAATGCTATTGACAACTATGAAGAAATTATTTTATATACTGATAGCATCGCTCACTCTTGCAGGCTTCACCGCCTGCAACGAGGGCGACGACCTCAGCACCAACCAATATAAGGGTGGTATCTCCCTCAACGCTTTCGGTCCGAGTCCTGTCATCCGAGGCGGAGAGATTCGCTTCGTGGGTTCTGGCATGGACCAGGTCACGAAGGTCATCTTCCCGACCAATATCGAAGTGACGGACATTCGCGTAATGAACAGCGAGGAAATCCGCGTCACTGTTCCCGCCGAGGATGTCGAACCCGGTATCCTCGAACTGGTGACAGCCAAAGGCAGCCTCTTCACAAAGAGCGAACTGACCTACACGGAACCCATCCTGCTCAATTCATTCTCGCCCACTACGGTGAAGCCCGGTGAGGTACTGACCATCAACGGCGATTACCTCAACCTGATGCATGGCGTGATTTTCGAAGACGAAGTTTATGTTTTCGAGGAGAATTTCATCGAACATTCGCGCTATACTATCAAAGTGAAAGTTCCGGCTAAGGCTCAGACAGGCCGTATCGCTATCACGGATGCTACTGACGAAGAAGCAGAAATGCCGAATGAAATGTACAGCGAAGATGCCCTGAAGGTCGTTCTTCCTTCGGTCAACAGCATCGCAGACCTCACAGGGAAGAAACCCGGTGATGTGATTACCCAGACGATAAACGACATCGACCTTGTCGAAAAGCTTACGATAGACGGAATGTGGGTTGAATATACCGTTGAAAACGGCGCTATTACCTATACGCTGCCTGAGAATACACCTCTTCAGGCTACGGTAGCCGTATGGCCCGCCAGCGGTGTGGAATGTATCATCGCATACATCGGTATGACTATTCCTACCGAGCTTGTCGCTACTCCTTCCACCGGAATCAAGGCCGGCGACCAGGTAGTCATCAGCGGTAAGGATCTCGACGTGGTTTCGTCGGTAGCCTTCACAGGTTCGTCAAATACCGTCGTGCCTGATGAACAGAGTGCCACCGCAATTACCGTTACTGTTCCCGCAGACGCTCAGAGCGGCGAAGTAACGCTGAATCTCAAGAGCGGCGCTACCGCTGTAGTTGCTATTGAGACCGCCAAGCCCGAACTCACAGCCTATGCTCCCGCTCCTGTTTCCGCAGGCAGCAAACTGACCATCACAGGTAAGAACCTGGAGACTGTGGCCAAGGTTAAATTCGCTGAGGATCTTACCGTTACGGAATTTGCAGAACAGACCGAGGAGAAACTTGTCCTCACGGTTCCTGTTACCGCCGTTACCGGCAAGCTCACCATCACGATGAGCAACGGTGAGACCGTAGAATTCGATGAACTCAATGTCGATAGCCCCGTATTCTGCTTTATTCCCGAACTTCCCGGTGACGACGTGGAACTCAAGGCCG
>Ga0326513_10001898_pt1 | contig 15708 bp, 15 predicted proteins | sample 2_2465_0518_D_FD_203654 | JGI IMG/M metagenome (GOLD analysis project Ga0326513, IMG submission 203654) | Bovine rumen microbial communities from UC Davis, California, United States - 2_2465_0518 | ecosystem: Host-associated > Mammals > Digestive system > Stomach > Rumen | place: USA... | reverse complement strand
TATCAGTCATATTAGTCCCCACTAATTGTGTACTGGTATTATAGCTTGACACTAGGCATGTGTCAATATTTCCGCTTGATATCATACTGACGGACACCAAGAACTTTGGCCTTGCTCACAGGCAGGTCCTTGTCGTAATCAGCGCACTCCCACTTCTCAGCGTTGTAACGCCTGACATATGAGTCAGTATCACGGAACACAGGAGGGTAAAGTATATCGAGCATGGTGCAGACGCGGTCGTTCGGCCTGTCCAGCGGGTAAGAGTCCCAGCGCCGGGGATCAATCTCACGGAACGCCTGACGCCACGACCTGAACAGCCACGGGTCGCTCAGCGCGCCCATCAGGGCGACAAGCCTGTAACGGTCTACGACAAAAGCGGCTCCCCCCGCCGCCCAAATCCTATTCATCTCCAGCACCTGAGTCGGGCGGGGGAGCGTAGCCTTGTTGCCCCAGCGGAGCTCGCTCTTGAACTCCACCGCCACGAACCAGCCGCCGACACACAGGCAGTCGTCCGGTATACCGGCACGGCTGAACATGCCCTGATTGACAGGGAAATGATAGTAGCCCCTGTCCTTAAACATCTTGCGAGCGAAGGACTTTACGTCCGCTTCTCTGATTTCTTTTGTCCCCATAGTTGACTCCTCCTAGAACGGGCACTCGCCCATGCCTTCACCCTCTGCCATATCAGGCACCGGCGGCAACTGTCCGTCGAGGTCCGGAAGCCGGATAGATATACAGCGCTGGCGTGCCGAGCTATAACGTTTGACTCCCTGTCCGAGATCCATAAGCGTATTTGTAATTGACGCATTTGGATAGCCCTTGAGGTCGTCAAGCAAAGTGCTGGCAGAGACGCCGTGCGAGTCTGCCCAGCGTGTAAGTGCCGCCTTCTTAAATACAACAGTGTTGGAGTCCAGCTCACGGCGGATCTGTAACGAGCCCCTAGGCTCAATGGAAACGTAGGGGTCAGGCATACCGACTGGCGGCTCCTTGCTCTGACGGGTATGCTCAGCCACTACCAGCGTGTTGTTGATGTTGTCAGTGATGAAGTCAGCCAGTATGGATACAGGGTTCTGCCTGTTGTCCCTGACGCTGGAGCGCATGGTGCTGAGCAGAGTCTCACCGACCCACTTCTCCAGCGCATCCATGTCATAGTCCAGCAGTCCCATGCGGACAGCGATACGGCCTGCCGCCAGTGCCACGCCGAGACCTGTTATCCAAAAGCGCTCGTCATTGTTGCGGCGGTATTTGACTGAGAACTGTGCTACGTAGTCAGTAACCTCTTTCTTAACGTTGCTGTCAGCTAGTATGTACTTGATGAACTCACGCCCTGCCAGTCCGTAGTTACTGTGGACAGCAGTCATCACAGAGTCAATCTTGTCTGTAATCTCTGTGTCTCCGGTGTAATCCTTGAAGTCGCACCGCATCTCAATGACACGCATGGACGTTGCAAGAGTCTGCTCACGGAAAGATTTAAGCATCTCATACAAAGACTGGTTCGAGGTCGAGACCGTGATGGTCTGCCATGATCCGCCGCGCTGAAGCTCAGTACCCTGACGGTTCGACCTGTTCTTCTCACGCCCGTTCACCAAGTCATACAGCATGTTGGCTATATCCCCAGCGCTCATGCCGGTTATCTCATCGATGAGTATCGGCAGGTTGTGGTACACAGAGTACTGCTGGTACTTGGCAGAAACAGTATCAGTCTTGCTGAGCGGCAGGCTGGAAGGGTCGCCCCACACGCTGGCGAGGGCGGCAAGCAGGCTGGTCTTGCCCTTGCCGCCTACGGTGTCGTAAAAATTATAAGCTACATTGGTGGCAGTGCCGATGCCGAGAGGCATGAACACCGAGCTGAATGAGGCGCACATTAGTAGCTGTGCTGACTCCTGACCGAGCTCACGGTAAAGTCTTGGTATCTGTTTCCAATTATCCAGCGTACCGGCAACAGTCATCTTGTGTTCAGCCATAGCCTGAGCACGAGAGTCAAGATATGTAACCTTGACTCCGCTCGCCGTATAAGTCTGAGCGCCGATGACGAACTCACTGTGATGCTCACCGCTTAAATCCTGCACCTCGTACCAGCCATAATGGTCTCTGACAAAGGACGGTGTAAGCTCGTTCTGTACTTTCGCTATGTATGTCTTCATAAACTTTATCATCTGATCCATGTTGTCAGGCTCAACCGATATTCCGTACTGAGTCAATATACGGGCAGGGGCGAGCCCTGACTTATACATGTCGTCTACTACGAAATCAAAGTCCCTGTATGAGTTATCGCTGAACACAACACGGGACTTATAGGTACGCATCGGAGTCTGCATACGATTATCGATGACCAGCTCCATGATATAGAACTCGAACGGGGCAATGGTCAGGGTGATGTCAGCACCCTCTTTGTTTTGGAACGTCCACTGGACCCCCTTGCCCGGCACTACATGATAGCTGTCAGACTCAAACGGCACTCCCCTGATGCTGTCAGCCGGAGCTGGCTCCACCTTCGCCTTGAGTTTCTTCCCCAGCATGACAGGAGTCTTTATCTTGCCGCGGTTCGGGCAGTGTTTGCACACCTCACCGCGCTCGCCGGACTCAAATGTGGAGCACAGCACCGGAGCATAGTTGTCTTTCTCCAAGCTGTCCCATGTCTTGTCGCACTGGTCAACGTCATAGCGCGGGTCATCCTGCGACAGCTGGTGAAAGGTCTCGTACCCGTGGTCACAGAAGGTAAGGCAACGCGCGGCGTTGCGCCATGTAGGATACTTGGCTGAGCCGCAGGTTCTGATCTGCTCACAGCCATTGACAATAGGATCTGTTTCTCTCATCTCACGCACCGTGTCAGCACGCTTCACAGCGGTCTGCTTCGCAGGCTCGTACTGCTTAAGCACAGTAGCCAGCTTAAGCAGGTCAGTAACTCCAGCCTTTGCTATCTTCACAGGCACAGGCTGACCCTTGTAGTTGTACGTCCCCGGTACTCTAAGTATTCTTGATATGTCAGTAGCCGCATGGTCATACCTGAGTCCATACTTATCGCATGCGGTGAAGAGTCTGGCCATGAACCTTGACCACTTGTCCGGCGCAACAGTCCTGCCCAGCGGCCAGTACAGATGGACTCCATGTCCTGTGCTTACTATCCATGGCATAGGCAAACCAGTACCAGCCATGAACTTCTTGAAGTCCAGCCCGAACTGCTTCGGGTCCGTGTAGTCAGGCTTGGCATGGTGGGCGCCGATGTCGATGTCGAGCCACAGCGCCGCCGCTCCGGTGCAGTCCTTCGCCTTGCGTGAGGGCGAGCTGAAACCGGCGGGGCTGAACCAGCAGTCGGTCTTGGTGCTGGCGAGGGAGACCAGCTCGTCAGGAGTCTGTCCCCACTCATGGCGCATGGAGTTACCCTGCTTGGTTACGACAGCATGCAGGCCAGTGGATAAAATACTTTCAAGGAAATGCTTGACATCTGCCGCAGGTATTGCTAACATACCTGTGCTGTTACTAATTCCATGATTCTCTTTTGCCCCGCTCTCCATCGGGGCTTTTTTGTTTTCGTTACTCATAAGATACTCTCCTTTGTCGCCTGTGTGAAGGCGTCCGCAATAACAGCGTTCATCTTCTGCCCGTCCCTCAGTGCCCTTATCATCTTAAGCTCGAGCTGAGATGAGAACACATGTACCACATGAATGTGGTCTGAGGTCTGCTTGGCTGAGCTGAGTCTTGCCAGCGCCTGCCCGTATACAAAATCCCCTGATAAACATACGCCGTCGAAGATCATAAGGTCTGCCGATGACAGCTCTACGCCGAATGCCGTTGTCCGTGGGTGGCAAACCAGCACACGCGGCGACGCTTCATTGAGAAACGCAGTGAATATCTTAGCACGTTTTACCTCCGATGTCTCTCCTGTTACAGACTCACAGGACACGCCCTTGCTGTTCAGCCAATCCGTGAGGGCATGGCATCTCGCAAGGAATGGCGAGAATATAACTGTCTTCCTGTCTGTCGAGTTTATCAGATCAAGCATCAGCTGGTCTCTCGGCAGGTCAGTCAGCGTATGCACATCGCCGCCTGACTCAGCACGGACACAGCCGCAGAGAAGCTGGAGACAACGGCTTACGCAGGAGGACTGTTGCTGTACGGTTATTACCTTGCCACGGAACTCAGCCATCATGGAGTCCTGCAAGTCACTGACTGCCTTCTTGATGTCAGCGGTAGGCTCAGCGTACTGTGCCTCGGTCGTTACCTGCGGCAGGTCGAGCACATCCTTGGCGTCGAACCTGATGGCTGGCTTGAGTATGCCTTTCATCATGGCCTCAGCTTCGGGACGGTTGCGCCACTCATACATGTTAGCCTTGTACTGAGTCAGCTCACGCCACTGATACTGTGATTTTATATTACCCAGCGCCAGCGGATTAATCACACGCACCATGCCATATACCTTCAGCGGGTCATGCCCCGGCGTACCGGTCAGCCCCCACACACGGGCAGTGGGTACAGCCCTGAGGAACTTACTGATGATCTTGGAGCGCGCCGTAGTACAGTTGGCATAGGCAGTACACTCATCAATACATACCACCTCCGGACTCCATGCCAACAGCGCATCATAATAGGTCTTGACCTTCTCATAGTTGGCTATGATTATGTCAGGGTTACCCTGTATGCCAGCTATCATTTTCTTCTTACCCCCGACCAGCAGGAACACACTGGTGTCCGGCAGTGTAGCTACTGCTGAGTCATACCACACGGCACGCAGAGTAGAGAGCGGAGCAAGCACCAGCATCTTGCGGGCACGCCGGGCGGTCCGCAGGAGTCTGTATGCCAGCAGGGTTGAGCCGGTCTTGCCTGTTCGCATAGTGCTCAGGTTGAAGCACCGCTTATGCTCTGCCATGAACACGCCGGAGATCCACTGGTGTTTCATCGGCTCGTATTTGCCCTCAACTTTGAAGTTAACGAGCTGTCTTATTCTTGCAATCTTATCCATATACAACAAGGGCAGGCGCTTGGCCTGCCCCTCCTCTAGCCTCCTAAAGCCCAGCCTCAGATATCACCAAGCACTGAGTCCAGCGCACCAGCCGCGTCCATGTCCGGCTCAGTGATAGACTCCGTAGATGCAGGAGCCGTCGTATTGGCGGACTGTGATGCAGGGATTGCCGGTGCAGTAGTCGCTTCCGCAGTAGCAGACATAGGCTCCGGAGCCGCCGACACAGAGTTCGGCGCGGGCAGTGGGTTTATCTTAAAACCCTCCGGCTGGTAGCCCTGCTGTCCGCTGGCACTGCCGCTGGACTCTGTACCATCACGCAGGGTAACCTTAGCCATCTCCATGACCTCCTCCTTCTGAGAGAGGATGCCGTTCATCTCAGACATCTCAGCGCCGCGTACTCCGCTGAACCGAACGACAGACACAGTAGCCTTGGGGTCGAACGAGAAGTGGGTTACAACCTGCAAAGGCTGGGCATGGAGTCCGGCGAGGAACCTGCGGTACTGGGTGTAAGACATTACCTTACTCCCCTTATCCGCGTTCTTATAGAGAGACTGCCCGCTGACATCGAACGCCACAGGGTCAGTCATCAGCTTCCCCTTATAGAAGGGGAAGACTACGATGCGGCGCTTGACCTGATAGCCAAGCCTGCCGTCAGCGTCACGGACAAGAGCTGACTCAGGCACACATGCCGGAGCCTTGGTGTTGCGGTACCACACTGCGTCCGGTGCGGTTACAGCAGACGGGTCGTACTTGCTCTTGTAATAGATGAAGTGGTCGGCGGAGTCCTCAGCGGCGATGATGCCGTCGAACTCGTCCCCGAGGGAGATGCCGTCCTCACTGCCATCCTTGATGGTGAACTTGCACCTAGCGGTGGACAGCATACGGAGTCCGGCGGTGGTGTTGAGATCCTGAGCGAACATGCCGGACACTGCGGCAAGTCCCTCCGGGTTGAGAGCAACGAGATTAAGATTATCCATATTAAATACTCCTAGTTAAACAGCTTACGTGTTACATCACTTAGCCTTACGTACTGAAAGGTCGGACTCAACCACGTAATTGAGTCCTAACTCCTGTGCCTTGACGATGATATCTTTCAGGTCATCACCGACAGCACTGGTAATCAAATCCATAAGCAGGGTCTTGGCAGGTCTCTGCTGAAGCAGGCACGCCGTAGCGAGGGACTCCCCATGAGCCTTGGCATCAGCCATGTCATTGTACATGGCAGTAAGGAACTTCTCCTTGTCCGCGATCTCAAGATGGTCCTTCTTGGTCTTGGACAGAGTGTACCCCTCAGTCCTGATGGAGTCAACACCGTTCTCCTCCATCTCCTTGAGGATCATGGAGACCAGCTTGCTCTCCCCTTCCTTGCATCTGTCCAGCTGGGCTGAATAGTAAGCCTTGATCTCGCGAACCTTGAGAAGTTTCGCAAGCAGTTCCTTGGTCTGCATCGCCATAGTATTACCTCACATATAACATTACACATCTAAAGCTGTGCATATTTATATCCGCACGCACAGCAGTGCGGTAAGACTCAAATCCTTGCCAGTCCCTGACAGCCGATGATACGACCCTGCTCATCACGGATAGCACCGCATGTTACCATGTAAGTGCCAGCCCAGCCGACCTGCTTGAGCGCCTGAGCCGCAATGGTTGACACCACATAGACTCCATCTGGATCGATGTCCTCCGGCATGCCTTCCGGCTCACCGAAGGTGAGCTTGTACTCAGGCACAGCGTACTCAGTGTGATAAATAGTTCCTACCTGAGTCTGTACTGACTTGGCACGGATAACGCCCACACTGGGAAGTTCAATCCTGACATCCCCATTGACAATGGTAATAGCATGGGGAGTGTAATTATAAATCCGCATTGTTTTCCCTCTGTTAATCCAAAATAAAATTTTTTCCCTAACTCTTCCATCAGTATAGCTTGACACTAGCAGGGTGTCAAGACTTTTTTCCAAATTATTTTTCATTCGGCCTGACCTCTGTAATGGAACCGAACTTACGTTCGGGATTCTTGCGGTAATCATCCATCATACGCTGGGCATTAACCAAAAGGTTAGCCTTGTACGGAGAGATACGCAGGTACTCCGCTACCTCACGCACGCTCCAAAACTCCACACCCGGGACGCAGTCCAGCACCAGCGGCGAGTCCCACTGCGAGCCGAGATGTCTCTTCACTGAACGCCCCCTCTTAAGCCAGCGGCTCAGGGTAACAGGGCACATGTCCAACGCACGTGCCGCCTCGTTGATGGAGTCATAGTGGACTCCGTTGACTGTTACAGGCTTCCTGTTATCTGCGAACATACCCGTCCTCCAGCATGGAGTCAACAGTATACTCCTCCGGCAGACCGCATGGACTGACCTTAGTGCAGTCAGTCCAGCTCCCGTCAGGCCAAGCGATACCCTGCGGCTCGCCGGTTACTACTCCCATCCATACGACAGGCTTCTCGCTGAGCCTGTCATACTCCATGTTGCCAAGCCACACTACCCCGATGATACCCATAACAAGGCAGACTCTTACAACCATATACTTAATAATATCCATAATGTCCTCACATAAAAGCCTGTCAATATTATACCAACAGGCTACAAGATTTACAAATAGTTATTTGATTACTACGTCCGCCCCGAATATGGAAGCGAACACCTGCTCCGGAGTCAGCACCGCCAGCTTGCCAATGCCCGGCCTGCACATCAGACGCTCATACTCTGACTGAGCGTACTGCTCAACACTCTCAAAGACATGCCACAGATCCTTACGCTCGTCCTTGTACGCGCCAGTTGCCACCGTACTGCAATACCTGCGCCATGACTTGCCCTTATATGGCACGTTGCCAAGAACGTTAACCATATCCTGCACAGCGTCACGCAGCTCGATCATATGCTGTTCATAGTCCGGCATGTCGGCGAATGCCTTGCCGGTCAGGACACTGAACTGACCAGCATTCCCCTTTGAGTCAATCACACACGGATCGCCATGTGCCAGCCCCATAAGCCCTGACACATTCGTGCTTACACCGATATTGAATATGCCAGCCGCCAGCATACAGGTGATATAATCAGGGGTATACACAGCCTCACGTGACGTCATGATATCGTCCCAGTGATTGCCCCCGACCACACGTCTAAACATCTTATTGAGATATACCATCGGCATGATGTTCGTGTCTGTCTCAAGGAAGTCCCACGCAAACGTGGCCAATCCCGACAGGAACGACGGAAGCGAGTCAGCACGCGACCCCCAATGAGTCAGCGCCCAGTTCAGATCACCCGCCAGCTTCTCAACCAGCGTTGAGTCAGGCCAGTCTGACCTGTAAGCGTCACGTTCGTTGTCCCATAGCAAACTGTGCACAATCGGAGCGAACGTCCAGTCCCAATAGCCGGAATCAACCTGCTTCTCCAGCAGTCCCTTGAACATCATAAGGAGGGAGCAGTCGTACCCCTCCTTCTCCTCGCAGATAAGGCTAAGCAACTTAACCCTATCATCATGCGAGAGCCCGCGGATATGGATCTCCAAATCCTTTGCTAACATACTACCTCCACATCACACCCGAAGATACTCGCCATCACCTGTTCCGGAGTCAGCACAGCCAGCTTTCCGCTGACGGTCTGCGCAACAGCGGGCTTCTTACATGACCTGCGTATACCCTCGATGACATTGCAGAATGTATCCAATGCTTTCCTGACTCCGACCATGTTGTACGTCTGCGCGGCCGCCCACGTATCTATGTTGCGGCAACGCGAGAACGTATGGTTGTCCACCTCCCGCGCGATGGCGCCAACCAAATAATCATAGGCATCACGGAATGACTCATACCCGAACATGACTCCGGGCGAAACAGGATCACTGATCCCGGTGTCCTTCTTATATTCCGCCCGATACTTGGTGCCATACAGGTTGCTGAACCTGTCACATTCCTCAAATGCCAGTGGGTTATTGGTCATGTCCTTGTGCGTGAACTCGCACCACATCACCAGCCTGTTAAGAACTGTCTCGTCAATCGGAGTCCACTCATTCCCCGGCTGTACTGTGAGGTGATACTGGTTATACCGGAGCATACCGAATAATGCATTACGCTGAACGAAGCCCAGCGCACGCATCGCCTTGAAACCAAGTGACGCGTAGCCTGTTACGGCACCCTCGAACAGACTCCACAGCGCATCGTAGGACTTAGCGCAAAGTCCGTAATGGATGTAGTCTCTGAACCTGTGAGCACAGACGTTCGCGTCTGTCTCCAGCCTGAACGCCTGAGCACCCATTTCATAGCTTGAATGGAACGACAGCTCGCTCTCCATAATACGAGCGAGGTGGTAATTAAACCCCTGATGGTCACCGTACTGGTGCAGGTAGGTAAAGAACCCCGCCCAGCTTTTCTCCTTGCTGTCCCCGAACAGCATCTGAATGCCGTTTGAGTCCAGCCAGTCCCTGAGTTCTATGCTTGTCATGCTCCCTCCTTTATTACTACATCACACCCGAAGATACTCGCCATCACCTGAGCAGGAGTCAGCACCGCCAGCTTGCCCTGCACCTCCGGCTCAGGCCACGGCCTGTAGCCGTTGCCAGCCACCTTATCGATGGCGACATACAGTCCGGTCAGTGCTGACTCAATGTCAGTCCAGCTGTCCTGAAGGTTGTCGTACACCTTGCCATAAAAATAGACATCCCATGACCCGCAGGTTTCCGCATTAAGATCCATGTTGACGATAGCGGAATGGATAGTATCAAGCACATGGGTGTACTTGTCATTGATGTCGTCAACGTCGACCAATAGCTCCGGTCCGAAGTGCAGACCCCAGCCGAACGGGTCCTCATTGCCTTCGTTGCTGGAGTCAACCTGTCCGTTAAGGCTGGCGCCGGCACCCGGAGCGGACATGATCCACTCCAACAACATGTGGCACATGGAATCAGGGTTCTTATCGAACTCCCACGCCAGCGCCTTGGCTACGTGGATCTTATACTGATGCTGCTTAAACACCTTACACATAGCCGCGGCAGTCTTAAGCCCGCCGAAGCCCGCCATGCCCGCAATGAGATTAAGGCAGTGGTCTCTCGCCGGCCCCGCGTGATCCATCAGATAGCAGACCAAATCCGCGAGGCAGTTCTGCGTATGCGCATCATTACTGGAGTCAGCGATGAGCCCGTTAAGACTCCCTAAGACTCCATCGACACTGTCAAACGTGGCATCACGATGGCTCATCTGCCAGTAAGCCACCATCGACCACAGCCATCCGGACAGCAGGTCGTCCAGCTGTGCCGTATACTTCGCGGCGTCGACTGACGCCACGATGCCAGCCTTAAGCCTACTGCTCTCAGACCCCGCACTGAGCGAGCCCCAACTTAACCTCTCGGCAACAGACATGCTGTGCCATTCGTTTTCAAATGCAACTCTTTCCATTGTCTTTCATAAGCGGGGGCATGCCCCGCCCCTCCGTTAGATGTTCTTCGCCAGCTGTCTCAGCATCTCTGCCCTCAGCTGGGCTATATCCTCGACCGCAACCACAGGACAGATGTCCTTGTAGGAGTCAGTCGCACTCCCTGCCATGATGCCAATCATGACCACACGGATACCCATGCGCTTGGCACGGACGATGGCCTTGCGGCAGGAGTCCGGATTGTCAGCCGCACCATCCGTAACAATCAGCATCAGCTTAGCCTTGCCCGGACGCTGGAGCAGACCCTTGGTTGACTCCACCACTGCCTCTGCGGTCGGCGTGCTCCCGCGGACAGTGTACTTCGCTACTGCATCGGCGAACGACGCCCTGCCATGGACAGGGATAATAGTCTCCACCGTGTCATGCACCGGCGAGCGGAACGAGATGACCCGTGCCGTCACCTTGGGCACGCCGAGCAGGGCATGGTGAATACCCCATGCCGCAGTGATGGCGGCGTCCCGCTTGCCATCACGATTCATCGAGCCTGACCCGTCAAGCAGGATGTCCACGTCGTGCCCGTGGTCGTTGCTCAGAGTCATGGTGCGGCGGGTGTCAGCCGTCGGCCTGATGCCGGTCATAGACTGGCGGTAGGCCTTAGCCCATTTCTTTATGCCGCCTGTCTCGAACGAGCGGCGCTCAAGAGTCTGCTGAGTCAGCCTTGCCTTGAACAGCGCCGCCCCCTCAAACGAGGGGTCAGCCGGACGCACAGTCTGCCCGTTCTCGACAGGCAGGTTGCTGTCATCCGGCTGGGCGTCCTTCACCTCGGTATGCCCGCTCGTGGACTCGGCGCTCACCTCTGAGAGCGTGCCCTCCTTGTCCGCCTGCCGTTCAGCCTTAGCCACAGCGTCTGCCAAATCCTTGGCAAGATCCTTGGCAAGCTGTGAGCCCTCGGACATGGACGCGTCCGGGTTCCAGTTGACGACAGACCGTGCGGTCTCCGGACCGCAACGCAAGTCATCGGCATCTGCCTGAGTCTGCGCATCGGGCTCGCCCTCGTCGGGCTCACCCTGTCCGCTGGACTGTTGGTCCTGAGACTGCTGGCTGTTGCTGGAGTCAGACTGTCCCTGCTGGGACTGGCTCTGCCCCTGCCCTGACTGCTGGTTCTGCGACTGCTGGTTCTGCGACTGACTGTCCTGTCCCTGCCCTGACTGCTGGTTCTGCGACTGCTGTCCCTGCCCGACTCCGGCAAGCTGGAGGATCTGTGCCAGCTGATCCATCACATGCTTAGTGTTCTCCAGCACCTTGCCATCGCCGATGACTCCGGTCATGATGATGTCGTGCAGGAGTCTGTTAATCTCCTTCACCTTATCGGCGCCGATGATGTCCTCGAGGTCCTGCCTCGCCGCAAGATCATCGGCGTCCATCTCCGTGACCTTGTGGTACTTACAGCGGGCGTGCAGTAACAGGTACTGCTGAAGCACATTCTTAACCTCGCCGCTCCGTGCGGGAGCGGGGCTGTAATTCATGTCCCCGCTGAGCCACATTGCGGCAACGAGATTATGGAACCCCCTCTCCCTGCCGGGTCGCTCACAGACTCCGGCACGCTCAATGCGTGGGTCCTCCACGACATTGAAGAACCTGTGAAATTCCACGGCACCCATGCCGAGCTTCTTCGCCCAGTCATGTAGGTACGCCTGCTGTGCCATGTGGTCCCGAACATTCGGGCACATGGTCAACAGGAGATGCAGGATCTCATGCAACTCCAGTGAACCATATGTGTCCCTCTTCTCCTTCGGAAGGAGTCCGAGCGCCGCCTCGGACGGCGTGTCTATCTCCGCATGTTGCGGGTCGCACACGCTCCATGCCGCCGCGTCATGCGACGGCGTTGTGTAACGCTTCACTGCCACACGGCACTGAGTCTGTGCCGCGTGCAGGAAGCCAGCATTCTCGCCAGCCATAGTTATCCCCCCTTACTTGTTGAGCAGATCGTTAATACGATCCACTTCCTTGTGAAAACCATCTCTTACCACAGCCATGGAGTCCGGCCAGACTCCACCAAATGCTTCCATGATTGTGTGATAATCATTGAGCGCGTCGCGGCTGGAGCCACGGGTACTGCCGAGACAGCACCCCCTGACTGCCTTCCACCATGTATCCGCGCTGGAATGACTCCACCTGCGGACAATGGCACATGCCTGTCTTGTGGAGATCGGCTGTTGATGCAGGTCCCCGTTGTACCATGACTCACGCACATCAGCGAGAGCCTTGGCCAGCATCATGGCGATGGTATCCGTGGAGTCATCCGGCCTTCCATTAAGCGTAGGGCAGAGCCGCGCGAACACCTCCGCCTCCGCTTCCTTGGTCATGTAGTCAACCGGTATGTTGAACATACGATTAAGTATGGCCGGGTCGATGGGCTGGCGTGCCTGCCAGTTGCCGGACTCATCACCGGCTCCGGAGGTGTTGGCAGTGGCGAACACTGTCACCCCGTCACCATGCCACACCTTCCCGCCTGCGGTGATAAGCCCGCAGTCGAGGAAGCGGTTGAGTCCAACCATCACTGCGCTGGACGCGGCATCCAGCTCGTCCAGCAGGAGCACCGCCTTGGTGTGGAAGTCGCCCTTGATAGCGGCGGCGACCTCGCACGCCTGACAAAGCGGTCCGCTCTGCCATGACGTGGTGCCGTTCACCATGTCGTTGAAGCCGACAAACTGTTCAGCTGTTGACTCAGCAGAACAACCGAACTGGAAGACCGGGATGCCCAGTCTCAAGCACACCTGCTCCACGCAGGAGGTCTTGCCCGCGCCCGGTGCTCCCGTAAGGAGTCCATGACGCCTGTCAAACAGGCAGTTGAGTACCTCCCCGGTGGTGTCGGGGTCAAATACGTACCCCTCATCAAGGCAGTGCTGGTCTGCCATGACCTGCTTGCGCAGGCTGGCGTCCTGCCATGCGGACTCCGGCACAGTCAGTGCCGACACGAGACCGGCATCACAGGAGTCAGTCAGAGAGTTGCCGGCCTTGGCCGGCTCAATAGTAACAGTAGTCATCTTTCACCTTTTTTCAAAACGTGTTGAAGTATAAACTAACAGATGGGGTGTGTCAACACATCACACCCCACTGTCTCCGGTTAGTAGTTCAGCTTGATCCCCAATCCGGCAAAAGGATCAAAGCCCTTGGGAGTGGGCTCCGGTGCTGGAGCGGGAGTCGGCTCGGGCTCGGGCTCCGGCTTAGTCTCGGGTGCGGGCTCAGGTACTGGAGCAGGAGTCTGTACGGGCTCCGGCTTAGTCTCGGGTGCGGGCTCAGGTACTGGAGCAGGAGTCTGTACGGGCTCCGGCTGTGCTGGAGTCTGCGCGGGCTGTCCGAACAGCGGGGCAATGACGCCCCAAACGTCCGGCGGGAGCTGGGACTGGAGCGGCGCCGCCCACTGCCCGCGGACGGAGTCCGTTACAGGGTCAGTGGCCTTGCCCGACACCGCGGGCAACTTAGCCCCCGGCACGCCCTTGACCACGATGCGGGCGAGGCTGGACAGGTGGCCAAGGGTGAATGCCTTGCGGCTCTTCACGATCTTAGTCCACCGCTCCGTCGCGGCAAGCAGCTCATCGTGCCGTGCCTGCTCCGCGTCCTGCTGGAGCTTGGTGTCCTGAGCGGAGTCTGTACCGCCCATGTCCACCATATACACGTGGGCCCTCACCCAATAGGGCTGGGGAACATCAAAGCCCCTCTGGGTGCACCCGTACTGGGCAAGCGGAGACGCCGCCGCCCACCATGCGGGGAACTCCTTCGCCCACTCCTGCTGGATGCGGGTGTCCTCCGCGGCTACAAAGGCCTCGGCCTTTGCGACGAGCGCCGCCGCGTCTGACTCCTGTCCGTCGGGAACGACAAACACTCCGGCCACCAGCTGGGTGAACTTCTCCGCAAACATCTTGCGGACTTTCCCACGGACTGACTCCGGTGCGGACACAATCTCCGCCGGAGCCACGTCAAAGCGGCCGCCCTTCGGGGCGGTGGCCAGCAGGTCCCCGTCCCAATGCCTCTGACGATCCTCGTCAGTGAGGGTGTACTGCGCCCATGCGCAGTCACACTTAGCGATTATGCACTTCATATGCACCTCTCATATGTTAAGCCGCCTGAGTCTGTGCACGTGCGGGCGGCTGGAGCACACGTGCACAGTTGCTGGAGGTCAGGCCTTGTAGACCTTGACACAGGTCTCCGGCCTGCGGAGGTATCTCCGCTCCAGTTCCGCAGTGCGGACGTGCACTGCCTGTCCCATCGAGCCGGGGATGGGTCTAACGGACCACAGTCCGCGTCCAAGTGAGCGGACTAAATAGTCCTCCTGATCTACATCCCAGTTACGTGAACGGGCCTCCTCATCATCACGGATGAGGACGAGATGAGTGACAGTGTAAAGCTTAGCCATGATAACCTCCTTAGGTTGGGGCATGAATAATAGACTCATGCTATGCGTGGCTGTCGCATAGCTGGAGCGCCCCCGCTCCATGAGTCTGCGTATGTTCCATGAGTCTTGCTCATGTCTTGACATTATACCCCCTGTCAAGCTAGGGTTGAGAGGACAAATTATTTCCCCGCAAGTATGTATCATCTTGTATCACTCATGTAACCTGTTGATTTGACACAGGAAAAATGAGGTGATACATGTTGATACATACTTGCGGGGACACGAATTGTCGTGTCCAATTCTTCACCCGTTCATGGCGTCCGCGTGCTGTTCGTGATACATCATGATACAGACAAACTGTGTCATGTGATACGTCACGAATGGCGTCCGGACGCCATTTGATACAAGTGATACAAATGATACACGAAAAATCAATACCCAAAAACTTTTTAGGTTTTTGAATCCGCGTGTCATTCGTCGCGACTGAAAAAAATCCCAACGAGTATTTATTTATTGATCCTTGTATCAGTATGTATCAATACAATAAATAGCCCTCCAGCCCGCATACAGACGCCATTTTTCAGTGATACAAGCCCTTGTATCACGATGTATCACGATGTATCATTCCATACTAATTTACTATGGAATGATACATCGTGATACAAATACATTGACATTTTTTCAATGTCAAGACATGGCGCACGTGTCATGCGTCCCGCGTTGAGTCCGTCCCGCGTCCGGCGTCCGGCATTGAGTCCGTCACGCGTCCCGTCCTGGGCTCATGGCTCATGCGTCAGACTCCTATCACATGACGGGCATTCAGTCCCCTCATGTGACAAGCGTCAGACTCCTATCACGTGACGGGCGTCCCCTCATGTGACAAGCGTCCGGCTCATGCGTCCGGCTCATGCGTCATGCGTCAGACTCCTATCACGTGACGGGCGTCCGGCTCATGCGTCATGCGTCAGACTCCT
>Ga0326513_10001896_pt1 | contig 15730 bp, 16 predicted proteins | sample 2_2465_0518_D_FD_203654 | JGI IMG/M metagenome (GOLD analysis project Ga0326513, IMG submission 203654) | Bovine rumen microbial communities from UC Davis, California, United States - 2_2465_0518 | ecosystem: Host-associated > Mammals > Digestive system > Stomach > Rumen | place: USA... | reverse complement strand
TATCATAAAAATAATCTTTTTCATATCAAATCTCTATTTAAGTTCTAACATCCTCTCCAAGGTATTCACGGCGGATGTTATGTCTTCCTCAAACCGCGCGTGATTCTTAAGGAAATCCGCCTTGTCGTCAGAGATAGCTCTCAACAACTCATCGCTCATTTCGTCCACATAGGACGCGATGGCATATTCGATGTCATCCTTCTGCCAGTCGAGCGTGGAATGGATGTAGACGTTCCGCTTCTGATGCAGAAAACTATAGGCTATCTCTATGGCTACTTTTGGTATCATGCGTCGTAGCCAATTGGTCGGAACTGTTGCTGGTCTTCGCTCCAAACGAAGCCATTGGCGAACAGGTAACTCCTTATCTGCTCCGGCTCTTGATTGAACGCATAGCAAAGCGCTTCGAGCGAGTCGAATTCTTCATCTCGTAGGAGCATGTTCACGCTTGACACGAGTATCGCTGGATTTTGCGGTAAATGGTCCATTTTTGTTCAGCCTTACTTCTCCACCAGTTGCTTTCCATCAGAGAATGCTTTGCCAACGGTCCTGCCCAGTTCAATATATGTATGATGAACCGGGTCGAACGTGATGAGTTGCATCTTCTCCACGTCGGGTTTGCCGTCGGCAGCCAAGTATTTCTCGTCACAAAGGATTCCAACAATCTCCCCTATAAGATAACAACCGTCTTCGGACTCATCAATCATACGCGAAACGCGGCATTCCAAAGTCATCGGTAACTCCTTGAAAACAGGAGCGTTGATGTTCGGTGCTTTCTCTGCTGTCCATCTTGTGCGAGCAATCTTGTCGGGCACTTTTCGTCCGCTGACGATACCCACGTAATCGGATGCGACCATGGTCTCTGTGGTAGCAAAAGCCAAAGTAAACTCCGGATTGACAGCTAAGTTATCGGTCGTGGCATGGGAACCCAACGAGACGATTATCTCGTGCATATCCCATTGTCCTCCCCATGCGGCATTCATCGCATTAGGTGTACCATTCTTGTCGTATGTTCCGATAATCAATACCGGTTGTGGGAGCACCCACGCTGCGGGTTTAAAACTCTTCATAATTCTATTCTTTAGTTAATTCTTTCGTAAGTTCATCTATTGCACCATAGGTCTTCCATCCTACGGATGCCTGTGCTACGAGGCGATTACGCTCCATGTCGTCCACAAATAGCGTTTGATTCGCATCCGCCATCCGTTCGTCAACCGTCTTGAAGAACGCTTCATCCGGTTTGACGAGTCCTATTTTGAAGGACAAAAATACCTCATCAAACAACGCACCTATCTTATCGCCGTACAACGAGCATGTATGTTGCCAATGGATGTCGTCCGTGTTAGACATAAGGTACAACCGATGGCCTTGATTACGCAGCTGTTTCAACTGCCCCCATGTGCGCTCATCGATGCCGGCGTGTAGGATATTCCAAGCATCGATCACTTGTTGCGCCGTCGTGCCGGGTTTGCTATGCGCTAGTATGCTATCAAGGAACTCCTGCCTGCTACATTCGCCTATCTCAAACCGATAGCGTAATGTGTTCGGATTGTCATTGCCAAAGCCCAAGATATTCGTTATAACTTCGTCGGAAAGCAGTTGCCGAAGCGCCTTCAAGCAACCCTGCCGGTCATGTCGCATCAGCACGCCGCCGAAGTCAAAAACGATATTTGTTGGCTTATCGTTCATATCAATGTTCTCTCACAAATTGGCACTCCGGCACATCGGCGATGAAGCACGAGTCATCTCGTGTCTCCTCGTCAATCGCCTGCTGCTGTTGCACTATGTACTCGTCGTAGGTCACTCTACCTTCAACTCGTCTTTGAGCTCGTCTTTCATTTCCTGCCAGTCGGATTGTGCCTCCTGCAACTCGGAATTGATTTCCTCTAGTGCTTCCTGTATAGCCTCTTGCTTCTCCTGCTCGGAAACTTGGTTCTTGTTACCGTTGAGAATCCAGCCGGCTTTCCAGCAAATGAGCAATACCAGCACAACTGCTAAAATAATCAAAATCCATCTGAGGATTCCTTTTCCATTACGTTCTTCCATAATCTATTGTTAAATTATTAATACTCTCTTTGCGTCCTCTAAAATCTTGTCATGGTCAAAAGCCAATTCGGGCAGGTCATTTAGCGGCCACCATTGGGCGGCTGCAGCATCGTCCGATGCAACTGCTTCCGGCATAGTGGTCATAGCGGTGTAAGCTGCTGTGATAACTCGTCCACGCGGATCACGCTCCACATCAGAGTAGATGCCGACCAGTTGCATTCCAGTCAACACAATGCCAGACTCTTCTTCTAGTTCACGTTCGGCACAACGTGCCACCGTCTCATCCATGTTGAGGAAGCCTCCGGGGAATTCCCAATAGCCTTTGTACGGCTCATTGCCACGTTTGATGAGCAGCACATATATCTGCCCTTCTTTCTCGGCAAAGAGCACAGCATCCGCCGTCACCGATGCTCGCGGATACTCATAGGCATACAGCCCATCTTCTGTTCGCTTATAGTCTTTCATCCTAATACATTTTTAAATGCTCGGTAGTTGCTATCGTCGCGCGGTGGGCAATAGACTGCAAACTCAATCGTCTTGAAATGTCGCATGAACTCCGACAATACATTCTTGTATGCTTGCGCCACCACGTTCGGGTCATTGCGGAAAGCGCCACAACCGAACGCGCCAAGGATCAACACTTCTGCCTTGTTTTGCGCCGCCACCGTCAAGATACGACGTGCACGTTGCTCATGCAATCGGCGCAAGGCATCCGGACTAATCTTTGTACTCTCACCCTCTCCTGGATTGAACGGATTAGCCGGGTGCTCACGTAAGTTCGGTGCTGCACAAGTGATGACATCCACCGCAAACGCGTCCACCAATGACCGATAGTCATCATCTTTGAGCACCTGCACACCGGGCGTGAAGATGATATCATCATTATGCAGCGGATTGCCAGACTTGCGATGAGGCGTATAGAAGCCCTCCCACATGGCGCGTGTGTTCAGGCAGTTGTAGAGCGTCGAGCAACGACACAAACTCTCCTCTTGCGCAGAAGAACCATGCGTCACGCCACCACCGGGATTGGTTGCCGAAGCGAAGTTCAGCACGCACACGCGGTGTCCGTCATAGCGCATCGCAGCCTCAAACGAACGCTTGCGCGTCACAATGACTTGCGCATCCACACTATACGTGGGAGCAGGCACGTCCAGTGGCTCCGATTCGAGAATCAACTTTTGTCCAGCTATCGACTGCTTCTGCGCCAGCAACAACTCCGCATCGTCGTTGATGCGTTCCAAAGTGTCATCAAACACCGATATTAGATAACTTCTGCGGTCCATAATTTCATTTATTTTTGCCAGTCAATGCCATGTAAGCATACTGGTAATTTCGTTCCGTGTTCTCTATGATGCTTTACGCACTCGCAGCACTTGCCGTGACGAGGACAGTCTTTAGTGCAGGGACAATCTATGTTATTATGTGAACAAGGCATATAGTTATTCTATTGTTTTGCCATAATGATTTTATTACCTTTAGCCGGGAGTTGGTAGAGTTGCCAGAGGATTTGTTTAGCAATCTCTATCACGGTTGGAACAGCTTTGCGCACAACTTTCTCATTACGCCAATACTCTGTATTGCGACAAGCCTCCGATAAATCAAATGGCTCAGAACTCTTTTTTCGTGGTATCTTACGGAAGTCTTGTAAGAACCAATCGAAATTGAAAAGTTGGACTCCATCTACCGTGTATAACCAGTAATATCCTCTCTGCTCAACACGTCCAAAAAGATCTAATGTATAATAGCAAATCTCAATAAAACACTCTAAATCCATCCGGAGATGTTCTGCTTCTTTGACGGATTGGTATAGCGGCAGAAAATCCTCTTTTGAAAGGAGTGGTTTTTTAAGCACATCATCTGCCAAGGTGTATTGCCCCCAATCATTTGCAATATCCTTTTCTATCTCATGGGCGGCTCGCCTAATAGCATGGTCAACCCAATATAATTCATCGTGGATGGTACTTTGGGATAGCTGATACTTCTCCATTAATTGTTCCTTAGTCTTGCGTTCTCCGAAAAGCCCTATGTGCTCGCGAATAATCTGTAACTTCCGCCACGTAGAATTCTCAAAATACGCACTAACCATGTAGAACATCGGGAAATGATTCTTTCTATCGTAATAATCAAGAATAAAACGGATATTTTCCTCGTTGAAATAGGTCGCATTCCTGCGAATATTGTATTCTATAGTCTCGCGTTCGGATAATGCAGGATAATTTTCTGCGGGATGCAATCGTTCGAACTCTTCATAGAAAGCACGCACCTCAGCTTTCGTCTTCTTTCCAAACATACGAGCACGCTTGGTACCCGGGAAATCGCTTTCAATAAAAGCTTTTAGTTTGGCTGGAGTGTCATACTCAAACACGCGCAAATAGGTGCTAGCACGAAAACTAAGAGAGGTCTCCATCATATCTCTCAATGCGTCAATTCTTTCCGGAGTATCCACGTACTCTTGTTGTTTATTTTCCATAATTGTCAAAAATTAATATTCCTCAATCAGTTTACAAATTTCGAAGAGTGGCAAATGATACGACTCGGCGATGCGCGATAGCGTGTCAATGGTTGGAAGTGTTTTGCCGTTCTCCAATTTGTTATAATATCGTACACTAATACCTGCACTATAAGCAATGTCTGCCTGTGTAAGCTCCGTTGTGCCGGTTTCCGATTTTGTGCGACGGAGTGAACGTAAAACGAGTGCCGTATCCCTCATCAAGAGTTCTTTTGATTTCATGCTTGTCTCGAAATTTTGTGCAAAGGTATAGCTTTTTTTGCAAATACACAAGGAATCATAGTTCTTATTTATATGTTTTTAATCAAAAAGTGCAAAATTAGGAACTATAGTGCGTGCATCAAATGCAAATTAATACATAGAAAAGGTCTGCAATAATAGCAGGCCTTTAATGGTTAATCTCATTCGCATCTCGTTTGCATCGTGGACGTCACAGATGGTTGACTTTAGTAATCTTCCATATAGAGTTCCATATCGTGGACATCATCAATGTCTTCATCGAAGCCAAGAAGGTAGTTGTCGTTAGGAGATTGCATGCGCTTCTCTTCCCAGTAGTCGCCTCTCTTTTCTTGGCTGGAACTATATGATGATGAAGTGATTTGAGACAAGCGTTGAGCGGTCATCTTTTCTTCTTTGGTCAGGGGCTTTTGCATTTCTTTGGGAACGGCTGCACAGATGGTGTCCACCTCATCTGAAACAAGTTCTACAGAGGTAGTAATCGAATCTTGTTCTGACGTTTGGCCAGATGGTTGGTGCTTTGTGCAACCGACAAAGACACAAGAGCATAAGAGCAATATGTGCAATTCCCCTTTCATGACTATAGATGGAAGCCATGCTCGACGAGTTCGTTGTAGTTGAGGCGGAAGCCGTGGATGAGGCGGTCGGTGAGCTCGATTTCACCGAACATAGCGCGTTTCATTATTCGCACTTTCCATTTGTCTAGCACTTGGTGCTGGTCATTGAAGGCGACCATCTGAGCAATGATATTGGGGGTAATTTCAATATCTTCTGATTCGGATGCAGTAGTTTGTTCAGTTGTCGGTTCGTTTGCGGTGATGGTGTCTGCTTCAAGGAGCAAGTCGAGGTTTTTATCGCAAACAATATTATAGATAGCAATGGCGCTATTGCGCATAGCGGCATTGATTTGCTTCTTACTCTTCAGTAGGAAGGCGATGTCTTTGGCTTCTCCTTGTTGCTTTTGATTGAGGAAACCGGTTTCAACTCCCCATTCTGCAAACTTTTTCCAGAGTTGATACGGAATGGCTTGGATGAGTGCCAATTCATGTTTAATCTGTTCAGCTTTGCCGGCATCTTCTCCCAAGATAGGACGTTTCTGCGCCTCTTTATTTGTAATCAAGTCGTCGCCAATAAGCCCCCAGTTGACCATCCAAATGGTATTATCACACACTTTCTTCCAGCATTCCTCTTTCTTCGCCCACTCGATATAATGTGAACCAGAGCAATGCTTGATGATGAATGCGTTCACTTCGACCATGAGGTCGTAGATGAACTTGGATAGAGTTTCCGAAACACATTGTGCTTTCCAGATCTTGTAGAAGTCAATCTGTTTGCCGCGTTGCGTAACGACATGGTTGATGAGTCCCAAGGTATAGGGAACCACTACCTGTTTCATTTCTCCAATGTTGTTACCGGAGCGCTTGTTACCATAGAGCGTGTCTGCCGTCTTGAAGAGAATCGCTTTGGCTATGACATCTTCAAAATAGACATTATTGATGGCACGAAGTTCTGGTAGCGTATAGTTGAGGAAAGCGGCATAGTTCTTTTCATTACCGCGAACTACCATGTGCGGAGAAACGATAGTGCCTTTCTTCTCAACGACCTCTTCAAAAGTATTGACGTATTTCGCCAATTCGTATTTATTGAAGACTTGTTTCTTCGGATATTTGAGTTCAAACGCTTTTTTGCGTGAAGCAGTGAATCCTTCTTTGAGACTGATGTTCTTGTATTGACCGCGTGTGCGTTCAAAGAACCAGATGGACGAAAGGTTATTGAGTTCCGTAGCCGGAGTAAGTAAGAAGCGTGACCACTTTTCGATTGCCAGCAAACGTGGATTGTTGGAAGAGAAGTCGGCACTATTTACCTTGTTCTGGGTATTAGAGAAGCGAGAAATATCAGCCACAATATTGCTATATTCCTCTTGGCGTTTCACTACAGAAATCTTTGCTTGTACAAAGATATTGGATAGATCGGCTTTATCTTTCTTCCATGTGTGATAGATGGATGCCGTAGTCTGACCACCATTTACTATTTGGAGGTTGGATAGTTTGGTGATATAACCATCCGGGGACAATACTATATTATCTGCCGTTGCCGCCAAACCGTTGTTATATGCCAAGAACATATGCGGCGCTTCAAGGATGGTCTTGCGGATACCTGTATTCACACTCTTACCGTTACCAAATTGCAAGAAGGTACGCACGTTCTGTTCCAAAAGACGTGCACCGAATTGCTCATATATGTCTGCCAAGAAACCACCGGGGATGATGGCTATGTACGCAGCATAATCATCGTTTTTAATGTCCGCTGCTAGACAGTGGATCTTATATTTGGAATAGTTCTCATCCGTCATATCAATCTCGATAGGCACACGTGATTGTTCGGAGATACGATAGAGGTAATTGATGTCTATGACGCGATAGAACAATTTATGTCCGTTGATGGATGTTATCGCAGGTATTTCACCCTTGTATTCACCATTTGTAAGGATGCATATATTGACGCGAATAAGGTTTGTCTTTAAATCCTCGTAAGTGGCTAATGTATGGGCAAACTCAAAGATATCCGAAGACTCAGCCACTTCACTTTGATAATCATCATAGACTGCTTTGCGGAAGAAGTTAGTGATACGCGTAGCAGCTTGATCTATGTTAGCTTTTGGTACAGACTGAATGGACGGTGAAGCGTTATAGATAGAGATGAAAAGGTCCAAGGTCTCATAGTCATCGGGCATAGCATAGCCATTTATCTTATGCTGTCCTTTGCGACCTATTTCCTTCTCATCGTAGGCGATAGTCACACTCTCAACCTCTCCAGCTTCGGATAGCATTTCCGCAGCAATGCGCGTAAAAGCTTGCTCTTGGGTGTCACCTTCTTCACTTGCCGCTTGTCGAACGGCCACTTCTTCCTGAAGGTACGAATAGAACTTGTCAATCAGTTGTGCCATGTTTATAGATTATTGATGATCGAAAATGCGTTTGTATTGGATACCACGTACTGTTCACATGCGGCAAGCACGATGGCATAGTGTACTTCACCGACCCCAGCGCGAAGTTCATCTTCACGAATGCGTGGGAAGTCTCCCGTTACATTGTAGAACTTATCTGAGCGGATGAGATAGTGACTATCTCTATAGTGCTCTACATCCTTGTCCAGATAGCCGGTGTGGTATAGTTTTTCTTCGAATAAAGCGCGAGCGATGAACGAATGCGCCAACATATTGCGCACCTCGTCCACGAGTTCGGGAAGCGTGATACCACTTGCATTGGAAATGTCTACAGACAAATGGAAGAGGAATAGATTCTCTACGAGTGAATCATCCAATTGACGTTCTCCATTGATGGTTACTTTCTGCGGACGATTGGTTGCTGTCGTTTTAACTTCTACGACCCAATTGGAGCCTTGGAAATCGCGCACTGCACGTTCCATTTCCATCCCGTGCCATGTAGCCACCACATCATTCTCTGCTGCACCGGTATTTTGCTCCAACATTTTTTTGAGGAGATAGAGTTCTCCGAATAAGCCTTCTTGTTGCGGTTTGGACAATGGTCCATGTGACAACTTTTCAAAAAGCGCCTTCCACTCGCATAGTTTACTCATAACCATTTTGACCATCAGCCGTTCTTCGGTTACTTGCGAAGCTGCGCTGACGAGGTTTTCGCATAGGGTTGCAAATACTTCTCGGTTCTCATTGTTGCGTAGTTGTACGAGCAATAATGATGAATCTTGGAAAGAAGTATCCACCAACAACCCTACAGACAATTGGCGCAAATCTTTGAAGGGCTTTATATCCACTTTGATGGAGCTGTTGAACGAAATGGCAATACCGCAGATATGATCCGGGCACGACATCGTTGCATAGATGCGATATGGTAAATCATGAGAGTACGCGAGTTTTACTAAACCGTGTTGATTCTCGGTCTCCAGTTTATGCCATATTTCTACGAAAGGATTAGTCGTTGTCATATTGGTTATCGTTTAATTGGTCATATTCATTTTCAGCCGTAATAAACTCGGTCGGCTGGTTGGTGGCGTACGAGATAGCTACTCCCGAAGTGGACTGCGGGAAGGAGATAGCAAACGCTATGTATGGTTCGCTTGAACGATTCTCCGGTTTGATGATTTCAACTTTTTCTCCATCTTTGGGCTTGTAATAGAAACATCCCTCCGGGTCTAACGGATAGATTAAGAGCAGTGGTTTCTGATGGAGACGGAACTCTTCACGCAGGATGCGAGACTCCGGGTAATCGTGTTTCCATTCCGGTTTTCTGTCTCTGGTGAGTTGGAATGCATCTTTGATTTTTTGAGGTTCCATGTATTGCATATCGACAAACTCATCCATCGGACTACCTAAGATGTGGTTCTTACGGAGGCAGTACAATGTCGGATCGTTGTTATCGTTACGGGAACGTAAGAATGTTCCGACACCATAATTACCCAGCATATACGGATGATCTGTATTCTTATTCATCAGTGCCACATTCCATTGGGTGAGTTCACCGTGATTAGAGGAGAGGTCGGCAATGTATTGCGAAATCATTTCCAAATTCACGTTGGACTCCGGCAGATGGAAATCGCGGAGGTATTTGCATACCTCGCTGGCCGGAATATTTTTCCAAAGGTAGTAACTCCGTTTCTCACGAGATTTATCATCGGTTGAACCGGTATGGAACACATCTCCGATGGATGAAAGGAAGTTCTCCGTTGCGATTAAGTTATGATGCTTATGATCATTGCCAGAGAACAGACGATATGCTTCCACTAATTTACCAGCCCAAGATACCTGGATGTTGGTCGCATTGCGCATCTTGCATATAGCAGTGATTTGGAGGAGACCATCGTGATTACGCACTTTAAGTGCAAAGTTATCCGGCGTCTCATGTCTATCGGCCATGTAGTCAAACTCTGCACGGAGTTCGTGACTTGCCACGGCGATATGTTGATACCAACTATTGAGTTCGTTGCTGGTGTATAATCTGCATAGGTCAACGTAACCAGGACGATAGCCGAACCAACGTCCCATCTGCATCAGTGTGTCGTACATCTTGGACGCACGCAAGAAGTAACTTACGGACAGTCCTTCAAGGGTAAGACCTCGAGATAATTTATCTCCACCGATGGCGATGACAGATATTCCGGTGTCCTTGTTATCCTCATAGGTAAGTGCATCTGCAGAAGAACCATTGATAGACATGACTTCTATCTTTTGTACAGCCTTCCAGATGAGTGGTTTTATTTCTTCCCAAGGATGTTCTTTGATGATATAATCATTCAGTTCTTCCTTGACTTCCAAGATGTCATGTGTGGTAGGTATGAAATCTTTCTTGTAGAGTTGTTCCAGACTCTTCATGAAAGCAGGGTCGCTGGCTTCAATCTCTCCTTTGTAGTAATGGAATAGTTCATCCACCAGCATCTTTATCTGGTTCTGCCAAACTTGGTAACGCGTAACGTGGATGAGCATAGAATTGTGTTTCTTCTCCTGTCCTCGAGCAATACGCACGGCACACGTGAGGATGAATGCTTTGACCGCTTCTTTGAGCGAATCAGGGATGTCCGCATAGCAAGGCATCTCATCACCCGGTCTATGTTTATCGGGAACGAATTCTTGGTAGTCATTGACAATGCGCACAATCGGAAGGACGTTCTTTTCATCTTCTGGGTTCGATGAGATAGCAAAGACGCGTTCCGGGCCAATATAGTTGGTCGGCGCAGGTAGATTGATGATGAAATCGCGGGGGAATAGGTCTTCGGGACAATCTTGGTCAATGAAGATGTTCGCAAACGGTGTTGCCGTATAGCCCACATAGGCTGTGCGGTTGAACTTCTGGAGGATGTCGCAGATAAGTCCGTTGATGGTCGAAGGTGAATCACCCCACGCATTGGTGTTGATAGAAGCGTGGTCTGCCTCATCATCTATCAGGAGCAGGGATTTGTTTTCCAGTCGTTTCTGCCCTTGGTCAAAGTGGATTTCAAGCCACTTATTAAGTCGACGGAGAACAGATGCATTTTTCTTTACAACCAGGATACTCGGGTATTCAATATCAAAGTTGAAACCAGCTGTGTTTGCTGCTTTGGTTGTAAAATCACCTTTCTCTTTGCTGGTGGTGTAGGAGTTGGCAATAGCAGAATCATAATTGGGTATCATTCCCACGCCTTTCTTGTTCTGCCCTGTGCGACAAACGCGATCAAACTCGGTGTCGAAACCGAGGAAACCTTCATCGAGACGCACTTGTGTCTGACTGCGCAGGTTGTTATGAATACCGGCTAAAACAATGATGAAGTTAAAGCCAGCGTCGGCAGCTTTACAGATGAGGCCGGTGTAGTTTGCGGTCTTACCTGATTGCACTTGACCGACAACGAGACCTTTCTTGGCTAACTGAATGCCACGTTGAGACGGGTCGAATAGGCCATCGAGAATCTTGTCGGTCAGTCTATCTAACTCGGCTACCACCGTTGGTGCAAAATGCTGCATATATTGCAGGTAATATTTGTATCGATTCCAGAAGCGCCATTCTCCATGGTTGGCTTTGAAATCTTTGAGCCAAGGTTTGCGGCGTTCTTTGCCTTCCAAGATTCGGAACGTCTCAATTTGGGTAGAGAAGTTGGCTTGAACCGCTTGTTTGAAGTCATCGTGCTCAAGTCCCGGGAACAATGGAAGCACCAAGTTGACATAGCGCTCTATCTCCTCATCAGTAAAAGAGAGGCGATTAGGTCCTGCAACTTGCGAAAATGTAGCAATGGCACGTTGTATCAAATCGTTATTCATAACTGGTCTATCAGATCTTCATAAAGGTTGAACGGCTCTTGGAATCTCAGCAAGTCTTTGGCTTGTTGAGGTGACATACCTGCGGCGAGGTGATTGTTGTAAGCGCATTCAAGAACGGTCTGAATAGTGGATGTTGGCATGTCTGAGAATGGTTCTTTGTTCTCATTCTCTTGGGATGCGTCCTTGATATGAATAGATGGTATAGGAAGGGACTCTTCGACAAATCGAAGAATCATGTTTATAGCTTGCTTGGGTTTGGTGTTGGCAAGTTCCATGAGCGAAACGATAACATCGTTGTCGCGATTAATAACGAATGACCACTTGCCGTCTTTGTTTTTATCCAACCAAAGCGGAGAGAAACTTGCTCCGGCTTTTGTCCTAATAACACGTCCACGATGGCGATATACTTTTTCGGCGCCAGAGCGAACTAGGCTGGCATAGGCTTTGAGTTGGTTGATATATGCAATTGGCGGACGAGCGGTTGATTTCTTGATATCAATCTGCCAGAGGTCGTCTTGGGTATTGGGTAAGTCGATGCGGATACGTGCTAGTTTGTAGTGCTCCTCCTTCCGGAAAAGTCCTAACCAATCTCCGGCTAATAGCAAACGTTTTCCACGATAGATGTAGAAGCCTTGTTGTTCCACCCAACCTTTGATACCTTCGGCATTGCGATATGCCAATTCGGAAGAGAAATTCTTGCGATGCGGAAGAACATAACCTTTGATAGAAGCACCTTTACCATTATAGATTTCCTCATCCGAGAACGGCTGTGTTTTTTCTTCACTTGTACAGAATGGATTCCACGGTTCAATCTCATGTTCTCCCCAATAGATGCGAATCGTTTTGTCTTCGATGAAGCGATGGAAGGTCATTGCCAGATGATTTTTCACACGATCGAACTGTGCAGAGAATTTGGCTTTTGCCGTTTCGTCTTCATCTTCTGTGTCAAGAGGGATGACACGATCCATGTCTGCCCAAATTACCATTGTTCCGGAATGAGAATCCTTGTTGAACACTTGTTGGAATTCTTCCGGACACCATCTGAGAAGGTTCCACTCTTTGCATTCCGACACATAGTCCAAATCCCACGTCCAATAAACGGGCACATAGCCATCCTTTTTGCTGATGACGGTTAGTTTGCGGCATTGTGAGAAAGAAGCTGTTTTGAGCCCAAGGCCAAAGCGACCAAGATCAATTTCACTTCTTGCGAGCAATGGATTCTGCGCACCCGGACGCATGGCTTGAATAAGTTCGTTATTGTTCATACCATGTCCATCGTCCTCTATTGTCAGGACGGAGTGTCCGCCTCTCCAAATACGCTGGATGCGGATGTTCTTTGCTCCTGCAGAAATAGAGTTATCAATGATGTCAGCGATAGCCGATTCAAGGTTATAGCCAATAGCGCGGAAGGTCTCAATCATCGAATCCGCTTCCGGGATTGCCTTTGCAATTTCTATGGACTTGTAATCGATCATAGTGGTTCACCTTTTAGCATTCTTAATATCTCTTTGCCAACTCTTTCCGCAAGGATAACCGGCACTGCGTTACCAATTTGTTTGAAGGCCGCACTGCGACTTCCTTCAAAGAAGAAATCATCAGGGAACGATTGGATACGTGCGGCTTCACGGATGGTGATTGAGCGCACGTTGTCTGGTGTTGGGTTCTCAACCGGATAGATGTAGTAGTGGCCATCCATTGCGATATGCGCCACAAGGGTATGCGAATAGCCATCAGGATCAACGACTTGGAAGCGGTTGAGGAACGTAGATTTGTTCTTGTGTCGCTGGTGGTCTGCCGGTATCTCCGTGTATTGCAAGCGGTGTTTATTTTTATTCCATGCTTGTACCGCCATGCAGTAGATCTCGCGGTCGTTTAGGTTGTTCGGACGTGCGATATGTTGAGTTGTGAAGTCCAATACGCCACGGATGCCTGATTGCTGGAGATATGTCATTTCTGACAAATCCTTGGTGTATTCCACTTTGCCGCATAGAGAACCTTCTCCTGCTTTGAGGGTTGGAAGGTCAGCGAATAAATCTTTGCGAATGGTGTAGTTGTTCAACTCAACTGGTAGCTGGGGATAATAGTAGGGGTTATCCTCTTTCCATCCAACGATGATGACGCGCTGTCTATTTTGCAAGACTCCATGTTCGGAAGCGAGTTGTACCATCGGCACCATCTCATAACCTGCTTTCTTGATTGCTTCTTGCAAACCACGGAAAGCCTCTCCGTTTTTGGCGGTTCGGATACCAGGCACGTTTTCAAAGACGAACATCTTAGGCTGGTATCTTTCGAGGAACTGGACGTAGAACTTGTAGAGGTTGTTACGCGGATCTTCCTTGACTTTCTCTCCCATGCGGGCACGGCCTACGATGGAATATGCTTGACAAGGAGGTCCACCGATGATGATATCCACAGGGCGGTCTTCTCGCAGCATATCTATCCTTTCGAAGATGGATTGGATGGTGTTACTGCCAATAGTCTCGTGAATAACGCTATCAATCACTTTCTTTGGGACTTTATTCCATAGCTTACTTCCATCTTCATTGGGCTTTTTCTCGATGAGGTATTGTTTGTACTCATCAAGACGTCCGTTCTCTTTGAGATAGTGGAAGGCGGCTCTTGTTCGGAGAGTGTCGCAAGCGTAGTGGTCCATCTCAACGTGCGCGATGGGTTGGAAACCAGCACGGACAAAGCCTTCTGAAAGTCCACCAGCTCCGGCAAAGAGATCCACAAATGTGAACATCTTTGGCGCAAGCGCTTGGAGGATTTCGTTACCGCTCAACACAAAGGGATTGAAGCGCGGGAGAAACATGAGTTTCTTGCTTGCGAAGTCTCGGAGCGGTTGAACAAGGAGTTTGGCAAGTGGAATTTCTTTGGTGAGATAGAGCACGACATATTCATCGTGATGGGGATTCTCATAGCCCGTAGCCATCATCTTCTCCTTGCTCCAGCGCCGATTGCGATCAATGAGGAAGAGTTGCAACGGCTGCTCTGCATCATTGTACGAATACAAGAGAAGATATTGGGGCTTTTGTGCCAAGCAGGCTCTAGTCGCCTTATTGTTGGGCATATTATATCGGACGATGTTCGGCGTCTTGCCCTTCATCCATTCCAACTGGGAGCTAGTGCTCTTATAACCACCTGCCAGAAATTTCTCTTCATTATGGTTACTGAATTCAAATATTTCTAATGATTCAGACATTGTGCTTTTCCTCAATTATTACAAAAAACCGAACAGCGAGGGCTATCCGGTAGAGAAAAAGCATAAGCAAGTGGGGCAAGTAGCAAAGTCGGCAAACTTTATAACGATACCCCACTTACCCATGCCAGAACACGGATAGCGGGGGACATATATTGTCTCGTTATACTTTAGTTTTGCCGACTTGCTACTGAGAATATATGCCTATGTTGCTATGCGATAAATATGTTAGTTAGTTTCTTTCTATCAGTCTAAAAATATCCAACTATTTGCGATGTCGCTGATTCGGTCGACATCAGGTTCAACACCATCTTCACTCTGACGGAGGAGTGTAGCAATAGGATAAACACCATCATCCTCAGTTCCGGTGAGGTTGTCATCAATCTCGGCTTTATGGAGCATGTCGTCTTGGTCGAGATAGACATGCAGCACTGCGTTTTGATACGCTTCCGCATTTCCGAGATACTCTTGAACGGCATCATAGATGCGTTCTTCCAAAGCTCTTATGTCTTGCCAATTAGCCATAGTTTGTTTCGTGTAGGTACATACAGAAAAAGCGCAGGACCTGTGATTGTTACTTGTCCTGCGGTTAGAGGCCTTCGCATTGCCCATCTCAGTCAGATACAAGCAACACAGAGCCTACGCTGAAAAGTATATAGTACACCCAAAGAGGGCGATAGTATATACCCAACATAAGCATCTACTGTTGCCAGTTTTGAACTGAGGTTTTTGAAAGTTGCGAAGTTTCTAACCGTCAAAACAAGCGTCAATAAACGCTATTTCAATATGTCTCCGCTTTTTTACGCTGTCAGAGCCAGCGGCTTGTTTAACCTACAAGCGGAGGGTTATTTTATATCAATTGCCAAACGCCTTTAACTTTGGAGTGCTCTTTGTTGATATAGCCGTTATCTTTAAGCCATGCTATAGAACGTTGAACCGTATTATCATCGATGCCCAAATTTTCCTCAATCTGTAC
>Ga0326513_10001895_pt1 | contig 15732 bp, 12 predicted proteins | sample 2_2465_0518_D_FD_203654 | JGI IMG/M metagenome (GOLD analysis project Ga0326513, IMG submission 203654) | Bovine rumen microbial communities from UC Davis, California, United States - 2_2465_0518 | ecosystem: Host-associated > Mammals > Digestive system > Stomach > Rumen | place: USA... | reverse complement strand
GATATCAGCGGACTCGAGAGAGGTGCAATTGTAGAACATATTGCCACAACTGCAGGCCGTGTCGGACGGGATGTCGAATGTGCCCAATACACCGTTTAGATGGAACCCACGGAGAGAAATGCATCCGTAAAACATTTGATTTGCGTTGGATACACTGCGGTCTATGGAGGGGCCCGTGACAAGGGAGGCGCAGCCGGAAAACATTTCGCGGCAGGTGGCTGTGCCCGATACCCTTGAAATAACGAGGTTGCAGTCAACAAGGGAGGTGCAGCCCTTGAACATCTCTGTGAAAGAGCTTACCGAGTCGATTCTGAAGTCCTTGTTTCCATTTACGTCCTTGACAGAGAAATACACGAGACCAGTGCAGCCGTAAAACGCACGAGAAAACGAGCCGCCACGGTTTTGGCCACTATTGCTGTCCTGGACATTATATGCGGCACGCAGACCCGTGCATCCTTCGAAAATCCCACTTGCATTTTTGGCTTTACCGTAAGTGTCCGTAGTAAAGTTGAATGCAAGAATGACAAATTCGCTGCCTGCTAGGTACTTGTTCTTGAATGCCTCGGAAAATAGTGGGTTTCCAGCATTGGTACCGCTGGCAACGTTAGCGAACAGGAAATCGTACACACCATCCGACACCTTCGTGATGGACTGGAAGTGGTCGGTGAACGACGTGTCAGTCTCGTTTCGGGGATCGTAGGTAAGGTCCTTGAATTTCAGGCGGAGCGTCTGTGCGGGCAGAGTGATAGTGCCTGGGTCACCACCCCACCATTCGTCGCTTCCGCCGCTCGGTGTAGCAGGGGATACCCACTCGGTGCCGGTTGCGCCAGAATTCACGGCGAGCACCTTGCCTGCATTGCCGGCGATGTCCGGGTAGACACGCTGCCAAGAAACAGCATCGGGGGTAGATCCTGCCGTAAGGACCTTACCCGCATCGGTGTTGAGGCTGACCGCCGGAACAATGGTCCCAGTATTACTGAACAGCACGCCAATTGAACCCATAAGCTGATAACTTATGTATGTTTTATCTGTACTGGCCGTTCCCTTCGTGATGCAGAACTGAGCATCCACAGTATCGCCATTCACAGTGCAGGAGGTCATCGGGGCGACGACCTTGCCAGTGGGGTTGTACATCACCACAGGCTTGCCGGCAGCGATTGCATCCTTGATGGCAGCAGATATTTCTGCCACCTTGGTGGTATCGTAGGTTACAACGACCACATCACCGCCTTGGGCCTCGGCCCACGCTGCAGCGCCGTTCGCATCAACGGTCAAAACCTTGCCCGCATCCTCAACGGCAGAAGCCGGAACAGCATTCACGGTGCCAATAGCTTCTGCCACCGCAGTTCCGCTCTGTGCGTTCGTGGATTCGGCGTTGTAGGTCTGGTCAACCGTGGCTTCGCCCCACTCAACAGCAGGGCCACCCTCGTCATAAACTGCCTTGAGCACCTTGCCGTTATCACTTTCAGTAACTTGAGGGACTTCCCCAGATGCGCCTGCGACAGCGCGCGCCACGGCGTCCGAGGTGACGCCGTTGAAGCTGTTGACGGTAGGGACAACGTCGAGGACGATTTCACCAACGGTGTTGTCGGTAAACTTGCGACCAGAGCCGTCGTTCACATTAATTTTCTTCGTAATAGACATTTTAAATCTCCTATTATGTTTACATTACGGAAACTACGCCAACGTGCTTAGCCCGATACTATAAGAATTTCCAAGCATCGATCGCGGCCTTGCAATGCGAACAACATTCCATAGCCGTGAGCATACTCCTGTGGTCGATGCGGGCTATGTCCACGCCGTCCACGATATGTTCCTCTGCCTTCTTCGCTTGGCATGGGATCTGGTGCCCAGCCGGGTTGATAAAGGCACATAGACGGAATCCGTGTGTGGAGCTGTCGAAGTTGTCCCTGTTGTACCCGATTACCTTGTACGGGATTTTATGCTCGTTGCAATAGGCTTCCTTCTCGGCACGCCCGTCCGTGTTGATGATCAGGTACTGGTCATAGTTCTTGGGTGGTTCTTCGAGCCGATGAAACGCCGCCACAAGGGTTACGCCTGGAAAGTGGGGCATATTTCCAGTACCGTTCGTCTTCACGAGAGTACGGTAATTATGTCCAGCCAGCCACCCTAGCAGCTCGTCAATACCATCGTATAGGCTAGGTTCACCACCCGTCAGCTCCACAACCCAACTGTCGGGCTTCACTGCCCTTTCGAGGAACGGAATCAGCTCCTCGTTGCACAGTGGCTTCCGTGGAGGCACGTTGCGCCACTGCTCCACTGGGCAGTAGCGGCAGCGGTAGTTGCAGCGGGTGGTGAGGCTTATCTGGAGGAGGTTCATCATAAGCGCTCGTACCATTTGGAACTTGCCACATTACCCGTGACAATTATCATTGGAACATAACGAGGGTTTCCACTCGATAAGGCCATTGAGTCAACCACGAATGTGCCATTTTCGAAACGGCCTGCCTTTTTGCAGTTCTCCACATCAATGCTTCCGACCAGGTTGCTATTCGTGAACGTATCGAACACCACTACATAATCGTACTCTTCGCCCGATGCGAGAGTCGGGGCTTCGATCGTTATACTACAAGTATTGGAAGGTATATTCTGGACATGAACGTAGTTAATGCAACCGTTCTTTATATCCTTCACGTTGTAATATGGGATGTTGCCTTCTCCGAACGTACCAGCGATGTACAGCGTGGCCGTGTTGGAGCGCTTGGGCGCCCTACCAGCAACTTCTGCATAGTCGGCGCTGACAGCGGTGTTGGCACGCAGCGTATTGCCACTGTAGTCACCGTTCGGGTTGAACGGGTTGTCAACGCTGAACTGATTCATCTCAGAGAGCGACAATCCATCACCTGCTGAGTACGTATCGTGTGGCGGAGTGTACCACATGCCATCTTCTCGCAAATACTTGGAGGTTCCCGAACCGCTCGGAAGGCCAGGAGCAAGCCCAGCTCCGCTTCCACGGCTAATCTGGCTGTAAGTCGTGTCCGTAAGGGCGATGGTATTATTACCCGACTGGTTTGCACTGAATGTGCCCTTGCTGGTCCCGTTCTGCGTAATAGTCAGGACGCCGTTGTTTGCGGCTGCAGGAATCGTGGGCGTACCGCTAAGATCGGAATAGGCGCCAGAAGTCGCAACAGCTGCGAGGCTCGGCTTGTTCAGGATCTGGGCGACACCACTTGCTGCATTCCAGTCGCTATTCACTTGTGCCGCCGGGATAGTCGGCTTGTTGGACAGGTCATTATATGATCCAGAGGTTGCCACGGTGGCAAGATTCGGCTTGTTCTTGATGTAGTCCACGGCAGCGGAATCAGCCTCAGTCCAATCAGCCTGCACTTGTGCAGCAGGGATCGATGGCTTGTTGGACAAGTCATTATAGGAACCACTCGTCGCAACCGTTGCCAAATTAGGCTTATTCAAAATCGCAGAAACACCACTGGAGGCGTTCCAGTCGCTGTTCACCTGGGCTGCAGGAATGGTTGGCTTGTTGGAGAGATCGTTGTAGCTGCCAGAAGTAGCTACCGTTGCCAAATTGGGCTTGTTCTTGATGTAATCCAGTTCCCATGTGGTTGTCTGCGCCCAATCGACCTGCACCTGATTATAAGGCGCCGTGCTCCAGGTACCAGGGGCTTTGCAGGTATACACTGCACCACTAATACTGCCGCTTGCAAGGGTAATTGCAGGGCACACAAAGGTGGCTCGTGCATTACTGGTCCCCGTGTATTGAAGTGCCTTCAGGATGCCTTGAGAGGTGTTGTTGCCAGATACTACTACGACGTTCACGAGCTTGCCAGCGGTAACAGCAGCCTCAATCTCGGAGTAGGTGGTTGTCCCGTACACGGCGGTGAACACCTCCGGCGGGGCTGCCTGCCACGAGTAGCTGCCAGTGCCACCACTATAGCCTGCTTGCAAAACCTTACCGTCATCATTTGCCGTGACATCGGGGACGTTGCGGATATCGGGCTTGTTCTGGATGTAGGCGTCCGAGCTGGTGTTTGCCTCCGTCCAATTTGCCTGCACATTCACCTCGGCACCGGTTTCGATGCCGGAGAGCTTATCCTTCTCCGCGGTGGTGAAGTTATTGTCGGTGTGCACATAGGCCGCATCTTGCACGAGGTTCTGTGGCTTGTTCTTGATATAGCTTGGGGCAGCAGGGTTCGCCTCGGTCCAATCGGCTTGCTCTTGCACAAGGGATCCAGCAGCGCGAGAAATGCCGCTGAAGATCCTGTGAACGTCGGTGCTAACGAATTCAACGGTGCCAGCGTGGACATCCTCAGCGGAGTAACCGAACAGCAGGGTCCCATCAGTGGGTGCCTTGATGTCTGCTGAGACCTCGAACTCCTGGGCAAGGCCGAGGCTGTAGTCGATAATCCGCCCCTCCTGGTGGAGGACGGTATTGGACTCGCCGTCCCACAAATGGAACGCAAGCACCACCTTGTCATAGAACGGAGATGCCGCTTCCTTTGTGGCACGGAAGCGAGCAGTTACATGGTAGAGGTTGTTTGCGCGTAGGATAATGCCATAGGCGTTCACGGCCATCGTGCCGTCTGCCTTGAGTGGGATGAACTGCCCACCAGATGCGTTGGCGCCAATGCACTTCACCCAATCAAGATACTGCGGATCATCTGCCGCAACTGCAAGATCGTAGTTGACGGCACCACCAATCACTGTTTTATCCACACTCAATGACCCGTCTGTGGACTCGACATTTACTGCCGTGAGACCGGATCCGCCGCCTGCCATAGGGTAGACTGGCTGCTGCGTAAAGATGAGACCACCGTGACGGCCGTAGAACTCGATTCGGTAGGGTCGGGAGCTTTCTGCTATGATCACAGCCCTTCCGGCATTGTCAATAGGAATTTCCGCTGGGTTAAGAGTACCGCTAAAATCGGAATACGTAGTGGCGAGGTCGTCCGTATTTGCAAGAAAGACCTTGATGTGGCCACCCACGGCGTTGACGCCTGCAATGGATTGCCACTGTTTGGTAGGTTCGGTAAGGTACGCAAATGCCATGTTTAAACTCCTAATTCTATTTACCTTACGGGAAACTACGCCTTAGAAGCAGAATGGCTTTTAAATCGCTGCTTATGAGCAATTACGAAGGTACCAGCCGTATTTGCCGTCAGGTCCCTTGGTGTAATGGAACCCCTGCGCTTTCATTTTGGCAGCCTTGGCTGCCCAGTAAGCGTTGTACTTCTCGCGGTGGGACTCGCGGTGGGCCTTGTTGTAGGCCTGCTTGTCATCACAATTGCGAACGCCATATTTCTCAATGGAGCGATCTACACGATCTGCGTTGGCTGCATTCTCCTTGATACTCACCCATCTCAAGTTTGATGCAAAATTTGCCGATTTTACGCGGTTGATGTGATCTACGAAGGGTTTGTCCGCTGGCGGTAAGCCATTAAACGCGCGGCAAACCATTCGATGGACTTTGTAGAACTTGCCACGAAACCGAATTTGGCGATAACCGTATTTGTCGCTGGAACCAAATGTCCAGCGAAACGATTTGAAGCGGTAGCCATCGGGCGGCATTAAGACAGCTCCGTCGCTGCGGCACCAGAGACCTGTCACTGGATCCTGTTTAATTTTCATTATAAACCTCGTTACTGTAACTATTTATACAAAAATGGCACCCACGAATGGGTGCCATTTGGTAGCGAGGTATTTCGAATCAAACGATCCTGAAGGTAGCGTTGCTCCCGTCGGCGCTTATCCAGTCGTTGATGCCCACCACGGCCCAGTCGAAGAAGTTGCCGTTATTCAACGAATCATCTTTAGCTCTGGGATAAATGTACCAGCTCGTGCGGGTGAACACCTCATCCCCAGTGCTCGGGTATGTCAACATCATTTCCGAGCCATCCAACGACTTTTCGAAGTAGACCTGGGAATTGACAATGTTCGGCACCAGCTTTCGATTGGATTGCGGGTATTTATACAGCGTCACGCCCGACAATTCTTCTTCCACATAGGTCGAAGAGGTCTGGTACTGCAATACTCCCTTCATATCACGGAGCGGGCAGTTGCCAGTGTTCCCCTCGTAGGCAATGGCATGAACATTTGGTGCGAACTTGACAAAAGTTCGTGTGTAATACACGCCAGTGCGATCCTGCCAGTAACGCATACGGAGGCCTTCGTCGTTGCCCTGGAATGTGTTGTTCACGATATTCCACTGAAGAATGCAGTCGTACACGTTTTCCTGTGCCTGCCCATTGACAACATCAAGCCTGGTGAACTCAATAGGAGTAGCATTATTGAAGTAGTTGCCGATGAGCGACGCACGAATGAAGAAACTGCTGCCCACCTTATACGGGAAGATCTTCAAGGTCAAGTTCCTCGCGGTGCAGTATTTCATGTCCACGTTCTTCGCACGGATGTAAATGTTGTCGGCGAACTGGCTGGAAACGAAAGAAAGCACGGAATCAAGGGTCTCGTTGTCTGTGACTCGGTCGAACGAGATGCCGATGCGGCAGCGGTCGAAGGTGCATTGCACGTTGCCGTCACGCCATGCGGTAGCGGAGGAGATGCGGCTGTCGTGGCACCAGATTCCCTCTATGGACGGCTCGTTTGAGAAGCCGAGGTCGCAGTCGTACGCTGTCAGGTAGCGGCAAGTGGCGTTCACGGCTGTTGCGGATACGTTGCGGAGGACAATATCCTCGCCACTATTGTTGATCGTGAGGCCGTCCGTCGTGAGGTTGCGAATGTCGCGGAACTTGCCCACGTTCACCGAGGTCACGCGGCGGTTCTGCAGGTCAAGCACAAACGACTGCCAAACCTGTTCGCTCAGGCGATCTCTGCGCTCAACCATTGCCTTGACCCAACGGTCGGCATTGCTGAACAGGTCAAGGTCCGGTACCTGATCGTATTGGATGTGGTGGCCGTCTGCAATGAGGCCTGGATCCCATACACCGCCAAGGGTGAAGATCCCATCACCGATCGACGATGTCGCGACGCGGACGTAATCGCTTGCGGGCGTAAAGATGCGGCCATTGATGGTCGTGGAGGCATCGACGATAAAGTGACGCCCGCTGCCATACGTGCATGCAATGCGGGAGGTGCCAGTGACGACCTTGCCGCTCAGGTTGATGTTTGCATTGATCAGCGTGTCATTGAAATAGTTGGTGGTGTCCAAATACAGATACTTGGCGCCGCAATCCCAGAACGCTGCAAGGGTGCGATACCAACTCGAATGTGCCTCGGCATCAAGGGCATCAATGACGAAGTCGCCAACATAGCTTGTGTGTTCACCTGCAACGCGGACGCGCTGGCATCGGATGGTGGCATGGGTGAAACGTGCGCCACCGTCCATGAGGATGCACTTGTCGGTCACGTATATGACGTCGCTGGTGTAGTCACCAAGGGTGAATCGGATGCAAGGCGCTGTCGCAAGGCGGAACGAGCCGACAGTGCTTGGATAGCCCATCAAGGCGTTCATATTCGATTCGCTGCCAGGTCGCACGCCATACATGGTGCAAGGCAAAACCTCATCCCCGTACAGCAAAATCCATCGGCCAGTATCCGAAACGCTGGACCCGATGACATAGCCGCCATCAATTTGGTCAACTGAGTCTTTGTCCCACACATAGAGACGTGGGGTGCAGTCGCCTACCGCATCGTAGCCAAGAACAGTCACTGCCTTGAGATCCGGATCAACCTGAGCCAGGTCAGCAATAGTGTCTACTTGGTTTGCGGTGGTCACGGCGGAATCCCAGTCGAGGCCAGCCTCAAAGATGTCAATCTGCTCGAAGTCCTCATCCGGCGAGTCCACCGACATAGCACCATCGGGGCCATGATAAAGTTCAACTTTCAAGCGGTAGACGCCCGCTTGCACGAACAGTGAATCGTCTGGCAGACCGCCATGAAGGAGCACGGGGTTGGCTGCTTGGACAAAGGAGCTGCCTTCCAAGGTGAAGGTGTCAGCAAGATTGTCGCTGTCGCGCAGCAGTACGCTCAAACGCCCCTCTACCAACTTGCCAGTGGAGGGATTAACATAAGACTGATTACCAATTTGCAGATGCATGATTGCTCTCCTTTAATGCTGGTGCGAGGCACATTAGACTACATCTCCCACCATGGCAGCGGCCTGCTCGCCTGCCGTCTTTGCTTCTTCACGCTCAAGGGAGATTGCCTCCTTCTCGACGGCCAACTCAGCTTTCGCTACCTCGGCCTGTGCTTTTGCAATGTCGGCAGGCGTCTGCGACAGCTGCGCCTTCAAGGCAAGCTCCTCCATGTCATAGCGATGCTGCAACTCCATTTTCCGGAGCTCGAACATGTATGCGGAATCCTGGCTTGTGACCTGCTGCTGGAGCTGGGCAATTTGGGCGTCCTTCTTCTTTAGTTCCTCACTAGCTTGTTCGAGCAACTGATTGGCCTGCATTTCTGCGGGAGTGGGCTGGTTGATGGTTGTGATCTGTGCGTAAAGATCCGCCAAGATGGCGTTGTTCGGCTGTGTGCGGAGCGCGGCAGTGATGAATGCCAGCTTCTGCGCGGGATCGACACTCGGCAGCAGCTGCATGATCACCTGGAGGGTGGTCTGATTTTCCATCTGCTCGCTAGGACCCTGCACGACAGAGACACGGACGCCAGGATGGCCCATTAAGACCATCATGGAATCACCAAGAGACTTCATAGTCGCCTTGAGGTGACTATAGAAGTGGCGAATATTGGAATGGAACACCTTAGCGGTGTACAAGGCAGCAGTTGCGGTGATGTCGGACTCCACATCGGCAAGGCCCTTGCTATCGACGCCAGTAACAGAGGTCAGCGTATTCATCGTGCCCTGCACGATGCCTTGGATGTCCTGATACTGGACGGTGTTGTCAACGCGTTCGGGAAGCGGGAGCTGGGTCTTGTTGTCGCTTGCAATGCGGTTGCCAGGAATGACCGTGTTCTCGCCGGTTCCAGCACGCTTGTAATACTTGTCGAGGTCCTTGAATGCTTCGGCGTAGCCCTTCCACATTGGCTTCGGGGAGAGCTGGAGCCTTTCGATGAGCTGCGTGAAGCTGTAGTTCACGATTCGCTGGACAGTCTCACCCTTTGCTACGAGGCCTTGGTAGGTATCCTTGTCCGGGTTGCTATCTTCCCATGTCTTTTCGCCCCAGACGGGGAACACCGGGATACGATGCAAGCTCAGCACAGAGTGAGAGCCCTCGGAATAAGTGTTGTTCACGAAGGTTGCAGTGTGGCAGCCATCGGTGTCAACCCAGTAATACGTGATGATGGGAACGAGGGTTGCACAGCTTGCGCAAACACATACCATCTTCTCGCGCTTGCCTGGCAAGTATTGCTCGCCCATATTGACTCGGATCCATTCACGAGAGCGGTAGTCAATGAGAGCTGCCTCCATCATGTCGGAGCCATCGAGCTCCGTGCTGTCCGGATCAAGAAGGACACGTTCAGGGTTCGTGACAGAGTAGATGACGGGGACCTCTTTGCCACTAGAGTCAGTGTCGGAGCCAATAGCGATAACGCCCATGCCGAACGACACCTGGCCACTGACGGCCTCTTCGACTGCAAAAGCGTTGCCCTCAATCTTGAAGAAGTCATCAACCTCTTTGTCGATCTTCTGGTCATTGGTGGCCCACGTATAGGGATAGGCAGCGTACTGGTTCGCCACACTATTGCACTGATTCGTAAGGACGTTTACAGTGATGCGATTGCGTGTCTTTGCCACGTACTTATCGTCGTCAGTATTCCATTGGTTGCCTGAAACAAAAGCGCGTTCGTGTTTAATGCGCTCGTAGAGGGTGGAGAACCCTGCTGTAGAGCGTGTCTGAAATGCCTTGAATCGCTTGAGGCATTCGGCACCATCGAAAGGTGCTGGGTTGGCGCCAGTTTCGGGCAAAGCCTGCGTGTTTTCAGTAGAAGTTACCTGATTTTCGGTGATTTGCATGTATAAAATCTCCAATTATAACTTTCAATGTAGAAACTACGTTGAAAGAGATAGGCGATTTGATGCGGATTTACATGCGAAATACATGCGTGCCGATTTTTACGCACGAATACGTGGGAACCAACCCCACTTGCCGTTAGGGCCTTTCTTCCAGCTAAGTCCTTGGGCCTTCTTTTCGGCGCAATAGGCAGCGTTGTAGGCCTTGTACTCTTCACGATGTGCTTTGTTGTAGGCCTTGCGGTAGGCCTTTAGGTCGTCGCAGTGGCGGACGCCAAATTTCTCAAATGCCTGGTCCACACGGCCAGTGTTGTCCATGTTCTCTTTATGATCAACCCAATGAAGGTTGCTAGGACGGTTGTCGTCACGGATCCTATTGATATGGTCTACCTCAGGTCTACCTTCAGGCGCCGATCCATTGAAGGCTCGGCAGACTAGGACGTGCATATAGTAGTACCGCCCGTTGTACCTGCATACGCGGTAGTCGTCGGACCTTTTGCAGCCGTACGTCCATCGAAACTGCTTATACTTGTAGCCAGTGGGTGGTATCAGGACAGCGCCGTCCTCACGACACCAAAGCTTAGTTATCGGATCCTGTTTGATCTTCATTTAAACCTCATAGTTGTATCTATTTATACAGAAAACGGCTCCGCCGAAGCGGAACCGTCTTGTTTTTGTCTATGAGGTATTGGTTTATGAGTGATTACTCCACGCTCCACGTCGGCCTAGCAGCCGGAGTTCCTTCCAGCAGCTTATGGCCGCGTTCAAGCAGCCACACCTTGAACGCAGGGTCATCCTTGTTGAACTTCAGGTAGTCCGGATTTTCCTGGATGCGCTTGAGGTAGAGTTCATCCTCAGTGGTGAGGCTGGGGCGGTTTGCTTCGAGGATCTTGTCGACTGCTGCGGTATGGCGTTCCTTCGCAGCTGCCTTATCGCGGTCCAGTGCCTCGGAAATAGTGCCGAGCATCTGGTTAGTTTTCTCGCCTGCCCACTCGTTGCGGCCTGCCTTGTTCGTAACATAGGGTGCTGCGGCACCGGTAAGTACATCGGTGACCGCCCCGCCAAGGCCCTTCTTCGTGAAGTCGTTCTTGGTGTTCGCCAGCACATACGTGTACAGTTCTGGGTTACGGGCAAATGCCTCATCAATCGCCTTCTTGGACAAATTCATGGTGTTAGGTGCATCCGCTGCATCGCGCACGCCCTCCAAGACAGCAGATGCTTTCACTGGACGGGCTTTCTGCATAACAGCTTCGAGCTGACGGGCGCGCGTCAGGTAATCTGCAGCACCCTGAACATCACCCTTGATAATGGCGGTTCTAGCGTTTTCCTTGAGCTGCTCAACTACCGCGCGATCAGTGCTCTGCTGAAGCGATGTGGTGGCTCGGATGACATCGCTTACTTTAGCGCGAGGACGCATCTTGAGAACGTCAGCGTCTACAAGATCCATCACAGCTTTGTCTACCACAGCATTGTCTACGGCGGAACGCTCTGCAACATCCACGACGGGAGAAGAGCCTCGAGCTCCGGCCTTATTGAGAGACTCCGTGGTCACATTGCTTCTAGGGGCTGCGAGAACATCCGAAACAGACTTCTTCACAGCATCAGCGCGGTCCTTCAAACGCGATTTTGCAGTGGTGCCAGACATCTCGATCAAATCGCGTGCAACACGGGAGCCTTCGCCGCTCAAATCACCCGACAAGATTTTTCCGGTAGGGCCAAGAACTTTGTAAAGGCCGTAGCCCGCGCCAGTGTTGATGGCAGTGCCGCGAAGCACATCGGTCGGGCGGAAGGTTGCGCGATCGTCCATGCCTTCCCCCTCGTCATACGCAAGGGCATCTGCCGCTTCGGCGGCCAGAGGCACAGCGCCACCGCTGACAACGGACTTGACCAACTTAGGAGAGTTGGCAAGAATCTTTCCGATGCGTGGAGCCTTGGAAAAGGCTCCGATCATAGTAGGACCGGGGACTGCCATGGCGACGTTCTCGCCAATGTCAAGAGCCCAATCCTTTGGCTGGACCTCACCTCCCTCAACATAGCGCTCAGTGGAGCGAGGGAGGAGGATCTTTTCGACTAGACCAACCCCATCGGCGCGCGCACGCTTGGCCTTTTCTTGCTCAACTTGAGGGACGGTCTGGCGGAAGGTCTCGACCACAGCATCCCAGCCGCGTGCCCCGAACTTCGGATCCTTCGTGACAACTTCTTTCCACTTGCCTGCGTTCTTGGAGAACGACTCGACAAATGCCTCAGCCGCCTTGAAGGGATCGTTGGTGCTGCCAAGATGGAACTCCTTGCCAAAGCGACGTACAATGCCTTGCACCGTCGGAAGACTCGGATCCGATTCTGCTGGAAGATCGCCCAAAATCTGTGGATAACGCGCGATCAGGGTATCAGCGGCCAATTCGTCGGTAAGTGCAGGGACTCTTGCACCTATAGTGTCCGCAAGGTCTGCAGCAACCGCCTTTACCTCGGGAGTCACGCCGTGGGCATCTCGGTAGTCGCGTGTGGTTTTTAAAACATCAGAAATAGTAGCCATATTACTTCGTCCTCTTGGTTGGCTTTGCGTTACCGGGGCGCAGCTCGTAGTACTTCGTAATGGGGTGGCCAGCGTCTAACAGCTCTCTCCACCTATTTTCTGCCTGAAGCGGGGTCATCACCGGCCATGCATCGTACTCTGCCTTCGCTTGGGCCTTCTTGGCATCCCTCTTGTCCTTGGCGGTCTTGGTGAGGGCCTTGTAGCGATCGGCAACCTGCTGACCACGCCCAGTCTTGTCGCTGCCTTCTTCGGAAGCGAGGAAATCAACCAGCTCCTTGTAGGTAGCGTCTTTGACGTAACCAAGCTCCTCGCGCTCATTCCACAGACGGTTCTCAAGCTCGTTGATCTTGGCAGTAACCGTCGCACCACGAGGAGATCCAAGAGCGTTCTTGAGATCTCGGTAGATCTTGAGCTTCTTGATCTCTTCGCCACCCTTTGCATCCGCTTTGTCTAGAGCAACCTGAATGGCACCAGTGGCTGCTCGGCGCTCTTCATCGGTCCCATCCAAGGCGGGAAGGTATTTGGCTGCGTTGTAGAGTTCGTTCTCAATACCCTGAGCAGCGGCGCGGTTAGCAGCGCTCGCGTTCTGCTGCTGAGAAAGCAACTGCATGTAAGGGCTCATATTACCAATCCTTGCCGCCTCTGCAGCAACGGAATACTGGCCATGCTTGGCAAGCTGGGCATCAATCTCGGCAAGACGTTTGCGAATCTGAGCTTTTCGTGCCTCACGCGTTGCAGCATCGACAGTGGCCTGTGCACCAGCGTCCGCACTAGCATCTGCAGCAGCCTGCCCACCGGTTGTAGGAGCCATGCCAGCCCATCTAAAAGACGTATCCATGTTCATACTCATGCTTAATCTCCTTAAAAATCTCTGCGCCACGACCCGATATGGGTATCCGGCACGCCATCGTCACCTTTAGAGAAATGGCGCTTGGTGCCATTTGCGATCGCCCTGCCCATTCCGCCAGGTGCCGACATTAGCTCTGCAACCATTTCCGAGGCCTGCCGTGGATCGGCTGCGTGCTTATAGGTGTAAAACTTGCCTTTATTGCCAAAGCGCACTACGATGCTGTTATCCGGCATGATCTGCACGTCCGATACGGCACTTGAGGCAGGCATATTGCCACCGCGCGGCTGCGTATCCTTCTCAGGCCACCACGACGCAGTCGCATCTTCAATGCCTTGCGCAACGGCGCTATTGTGCTCGTCCAGGCCCTGTGCGAGGATGTAGGGTATGGATCCGCCATCCACTGGCTGGCCAGCACCGTAACCACCTGGCAAATGGCGAACCGGGTACGTAAACGGGCTGGTCAACGCCGGATAGGTCATGGCAGCGCCCTTCAGCATATCAGCAGCCTTCAAGGCACGTGCCTGTGGGGCGAGGGCCAAGATGTCAGTGATGGTTGCCATTAGCCCCCAAGCTCCTGCAGTTCAGCAAGCAATCTAGCCTTCTCGTCTTGAAGGTCCTGCACGTTTACGCCAGCAGTGCCAAGAATAGCATCGCCGAGTGTTCCCCAAGCTGCCTTCTGTCTATCCTCTTCAGCAATACGGCGCTGCCTATCCTCTTCGTTACGAGCATCAAGGGTAGCCTGGCGTTCGCGTGCAAGACGATCTTGTTCCTTCTGGTACAGAGATTGTCTCGCTCCAACGATTGAGGCAGCGATGGTGCTCAACGCATTGGGCATTTCCTTATGAACATTTGGGTCGATGGCGACCTGTGATGGGCGCCACCTGAAATCGATTTGGCCTAATGCCATAGCTAATCTCCTGTTTCTTTTGTTTTCACCATAGAAACTACGTGGAGATACATGATTGGCCCTTATAGGGTGCTTTACGCACGTTTAAATGGGTACCAGCCCCATTTGCCGTCTGGGCCTTTCCTCCAGGTGAGACCTTGCGCTTTCATTTTGGCGTGGTAGGCGGCGCAATAGGCAGCGTTGTAGGCTTTGCGCTCTTCACGATGCGATGCGTTGTAGGCCTTGTTGTAGGCCTTGTAGTAGGCTGCTTTGTCCTCACATGCGCGCACGCCGTACTTTTCGACGGACTGATCCACACAGTCTTTGTTGTCGTTATTCTCTTTGCGAGACACCCAATGGAGATTCTCTGGACGATTATCAGAAGGGCAGCGGTTAATATGGTCCACTTCAGGCTTACCCTCAGGAGGGAGACCATTGTATGCACGACAAATCAGGACGTGCACATAGTAAAACCTGCCTCGGTATCTTACGCAGCGATAGCCATCAGGTGTCTCACAGCCAAATGTCCAGCGAAATGTTTTGAAGTGGCCGCCAGTAGGCGGCATTAGGACTGCCCCGTCACCACGGCACCAGAGTCGAGAAATCGGATCCTGTTTGATCTTCATTTAAACCTCATAGTTGTACCTATTTATACAAGAAACGGCTCCGCCGGAGCAGAGCCGCCCTATCTATGAGGTATAGACCTATACACCTAAAACATTGCACCGACGATTTGACTGATGCCGCCGACAGCAGGCCAGATCCCGTTCGACTTCTGTGCCTCCAAATTGGCCTTATTGGTCGCTACGTCAGCATAGGACTGCAAATTCGCAGTGTTCTGGTTCGTGAGAGCACCGTAGTAGTCTCCAAGGGCGTTCGCAAGAGCGGTCCTATCCTGGCCATAGATGCCCGCCAATGTCCCCGCATTGCCAACACGCTGCTGCTGTTCGTTGAGGGCCTGAGCGCGATCGGCCTTGTAGCGCTCGAATGCTTTCTGCCATTCATCGGAAGCGAGAGCTTGCTGCTTTGCGGCGACCTTATCAAGATAGTTGGAACTGAAACGATTGCCGCCAGCAGATGCGGACGACTCAATGGCGTCCATTGCCTGCTGAGTACGCATCTCACGCGCCGGATCCAAGAAATCTGTCTCGGTCTTGTCATACGTGCCATAATTGGAGATCGCATCGGAGAGGTTCTTGACGGCGTCGGAGTAGGCCTGGGAGCCTCCGCCGTAGGTGCTCTTCATCTCCTGCAAATACTGGTTGAGGAGCTGCTTGTTCTGAGCGGACGTTGCATCAGCCTTGGAGAGAACATCGTCAAGTGATCTCTTTGCGGCATTGATCTGCCCCTCATTGGAGGTGCCGAGCAGGTCACCGAGCATGTTGCCCACTGTATCAAAAACGGACATAGTTAGCGCTCCTTCTTGGAATTGGGGTGATCAAATTCATCCTTCATTGCATCGAGCGACTTCTTTTTCGGCTGGGCCTCCTCGGCGTCCATATCCATATTATCCAAGAAATCGTCAATGGAATCGCGCAGCTTGCGCAAACCCCTCTTTATTTCCT
>Ga0326513_10001894_pt1 | contig 15751 bp, 5 predicted proteins | sample 2_2465_0518_D_FD_203654 | JGI IMG/M metagenome (GOLD analysis project Ga0326513, IMG submission 203654) | Bovine rumen microbial communities from UC Davis, California, United States - 2_2465_0518 | ecosystem: Host-associated > Mammals > Digestive system > Stomach > Rumen | place: USA: California... | reverse complement strand
CATAAGCGGGCGAGACGCCATAGTTCCCGACGAAAGCGCTGTAGTTGTCGAGGCTGCCGTCGGTGAGCACAAGCCGCGCATTGCTCGAGTTGCCGGAGTTAGGAGTACGAAGCCACCAATTCCAGGCTCTTTTATAGTTCGTGCCCTTTATCCTTAAAGCGCTTTAGATCCGAGCGGATCCAGGCTGTAAGGTGCGTCTTTAGCTCTACAAGTAATCTTGTTAAATGTTCGAAGGTGCTTGCCCTTATTCCAAAGGTCTCTGCTGCAACCTCTGTCAGCGTTAGGAGTGAGCGGATCTCCGCTCTGGCTACCTTCATTCTTGAAATCCGTTCGTCGAATTCCTTTTGGCTGTTTGGATATATCTCGTAGGCCTCGACCAACTTCTCGACAATATCCATAGCCTTTTCCTGCATTTTGTTTGTCACCGAGAAGCGGTATCTCTTCGGAAAGAATTTCTCATTCTGTGTTATTCTCAAAACATATCCGGCGACTTCTTTTGCTTTTTGTAATATGTCGTAGTCGCCCTCTGTTCTTTCTCCAACGTGTTTCATTATGCGTACACCTGATGATTGGTAGAATCAAAAGCGCCTTTTACCAGGATATACCCTGACGTGTCGTCGAATACTTCCACGACGATATTATCTGACATTCCTTCTACCTCTGACTGCTGATAGATTGAAAGCGCCAGGGTGAGTGCAAGGATATTCTGATCGATTGCGTCGAGGCGTTCTTCGTCTGCCTCGCTGCCGCCGGTTGTAATATCGAACCACTGCGAGCCGTCGTTTCCCTGGAGCTTCGAGTTGTAGTAGCGGATATTGTGAATACCCGCTGCCGATAAAACACTTTTCGCCGTGTGACCGGCAAGCGCTGTCAAAGCGTCCTCTACTGTCGATTTTGAAACGCCGTCAATCGTCAATGCTGTTGCGAGCGCCGAGGCTACCTTTGCGGCCAGTCCTGCGTAGACGGCTTTATTCTGGATTGCGTTCGCTGACGTGGCGTCGAGTGCTGAATCAACTGTCGGTATAGCGCCGATAAGCGCTGCGATCGCTGTCTCGACCGTGGTATATTGTACGCCTTCTATCGTGACCGGACTACTCATAGTCTTTGCCTGAAGGTTGTCATACATATAGTTTGTCAGGACCTTATTCTGTACCGGGTTTGTCGAAGTGGTAGAGAGTGCGGTATCTACCGTCACTGTCCCGCCGCCTCCGCCGGTTGAAATCGTGATCCAGGTTCCGGACTGCTCGTCGTAATACTGAAGGTCGTTTGAGTTTGGATCCTTCCTGAAGTGGTGTACGCCGTTTGTCGATACTACTTCCGTCGCAATATGGCCGGCAAGGAGCGTATTGATTGCAGCAAGCGCGCTCTCTAGCGTGGTGTACTGTGTGCCGTTTACTGTGATTGCTGTGTCAAGGGTTTTCCCCTGCTTTAAGTTTACGGCCTCTGCGATTGCTTTATTTTGTACGGGGTTTGTCGATGATGTATCAAGCGCGGTATCGACCGTCTGTGTCTGTGCTAGCGCAAGTGCGATTGCAGCAAGCGCCGCCTGGACGGTTGTTAAGGTCTCTTCTCCCACCGTGACCGGTGTTTCGAGTGTCTTATCCTGCTTTAATGCCAGGCCGTCATAGACTGCTTTATTCTGAATCGGGTTTGTCGAGGATCCGGATAGTACAGAATCGACCGCCGGAATGTGTGCTAGGATTGCGACAAGCGCTGTCTCAACCGTGGTATAGGTTGTTCCGTCGATCGTGATTGAGTTTTCGAGATCTTTCCCCTGCTTTTCGTCCATTGCAGCTTTTACTACTTTATTCTGGACGGCATTTTCTGAAGTGCTAGATAAGGCGCTATCAAAGGATCCGGCGTGAGCACATAACGCGATCAGCGCTGCCTCTACTGTGGCATACTCTACACCGTCAATCACAATCGGATTTTCAAGGAGCTTCGCTTGTTTTAAGTCGATCTTTGAATCCAGGAGCTCGTCCTCTGTCTGAAGATCTGCGATAGCGTCTGATAAACCGTCAAACATTGTAATCAAGTCATATGGCGGCTTTGTTCTTACGGATTCTTCGATCCTTACTCTGAAGGTGTCTGTTGAGAGTGTCGTCCCGGACAGCCCGGCCATAACGCCCACGTCCATATATTCGCCGCTCATTGCTATATCTGGCACCATACATTTGTTGTTCTGAAGGATTGCCGGGTATTGCTTACTGTTCGCGGTAAAGATTGCAACCTTAAAGAAGCCGTCCCACTCTGAAGAGAAGGAAAAGGAAGCCTCCACATAGTTTTTTGTATTGCCGACAAGATCCGAGATTGTAGATCCCGTGATTCTCTGTCCGTTTATGGTAAAAGATATTGTTCTCATAAATACCCTCCTTTACTGACTATTTTATCCTATCAACAAGAAAAATTCCCCCCTAGTTGGGGGAAACTTTTCAAGCCTTCTTTTGTTTGTCTGCTTCCTTGTTCCATTTGAGGAAGTAGTCTTGATCGTAAAGGACCTTTCCGTCGAGCTTGATCCTCTGGAGCTTTTTAATGATCTGCGTTCTTTCGTGAGCGTTCCCGTCAAAGTATGCGTTCTTATATACCTTCGAGAGTGACGTCTTGATCGATTGCGATACCTTCTTGATTGCTTCGTCCTTCTCGATACCGGTGTTTAGCTTCTCTTTCAGGATCTCCTTCACTACTGCGTCTACACCCTTTCCGGTTTCAACCGCTGCCTGAAGGTCGCTGTTCTTATAGAGTTTTTCTTCGTTGATCTTTAAGGATCCATACAGTGATCCTGCTGTCTCCAGGGCTCTTTCTTTTGTGACTTCCGGATCCGGCTTCTCTTCCTTCTTTTTCTCCGTGATAATTCCGTTTATTGCTTTAATCACTGCGTCACGCGGATAGCCCTTCTTCTCGAAATCTGTTATCGTCTTTTCGTACGCCACAAGGTCGCCCTGCTCTTTTGCGGCTGCCGCTGCTTTGACTGTCTCGTCTTGCTTTAGCGGTTTTGCTAAAAGGCCGTTAATGTCCTTTGCGTTCTTTCCGAGATCGTATAACATTTCAACGTACTTCTCGACGGCCGCGTCGTTCTTTTGCTGAATAGCCTCTGTCAGATAGTTAATCACTTTTTTCTCTGCCGGATCCTTCTGATCCGACGTAAAGGAAAGAGGTCCTTCTCCTTCTGTTACGTCCGATACGTGCTTGATCGTACCTTCGACAAGGTTTGATACGTTCTCGTACGGAATACCGAAAAGCTTCGATCCGTCCTTTGCCACGTCATTGATTGCTTCTCCGATACCTTCTCCCTTCGATATTGCCTTAAAGAGATTGACCGTCGAGGATTCGAGGTCTGATAAGGATTGAAGTACAATGTCGTTCTGTCCATACGGTCTCACCCAACCGTTGCCGGTCGCTGCGCTGATTGCAGCCGACGCCCATTCATACGCCAGGGATCCGAGCGGCACCGATCCGATCACGTTATCAAGGAAGTCGTCGCCCCATTTTGCCAGGATCGTTTCGCCCGTGATCTCTTCTTTGTCGTCTCTGTACGGGTTCATTCTGTGCAGAAGGGCTCTCGCTACGATTGCCAGGCCCGCGAAAACCGCTGCCGATACAAGCTGTGACGATACCGCGTTTGCAAGGTCCTTTTTTGCCTGCGTGAAGTCTTCCTTCTCGATCTGCCCGTTTTTATACTGCGCGCGTTTAGCGCGGAGGTTATTCAGGTTATCATATACGATACCGAAGTTTTGGAGGCCCTGCCCCATAAACATTGTGATTATCTTCGTTCCGGCGTTTGTGTTTCTCATAATGTCTGCGTTCTGAAGCGTCATATTCGTAGACTGCGTTTCCTCGACACACCTGTCGAAGACTTTTGCAACCTCTGTATAATACAGATCTCTTAATCTCTTATTCGACGGATCTTCCTTGAATTTCTTCGCAAGGTCCTTTTGTGTTGAGTTTACATAGTATTGTGCTGCATACCAGAAGCGGCCTACCATAGCCATATCGACCTTCTGAATAGCGTCTTTTACCAGGCGCACCGGCGCAAGTTTCGTGATACCGGTTCCGTATTCCCTGATTTCTGCAAGCTCTCTTGTTGAGTTTCCTTTGTTTCGCTCCCAGTAAATCGGTGTGTACTCATTGATTAAGTCTTGATCCGCCTTCGAAAGGATCCAGTTATGTTTCCCGCCTCTAAACATTGCTTTTAATGTCGGGCTCCAACCGGTGATAGCCGCACACATCGGATAAGCTGACGTCTGTTTGATGATTACAGAAGCGTTCGCCGTTAAGACGGCTCCGGCATAGTTTCCGCGAAGTTTGTCGTAAAGCGTTGCTTCGTGTCTTCTGGCCTGCTGAAGATCTGCGAGCATATCGTCAATGTACTTCTGCGTTCTGTCTCCCCAGATCTCCTTAATCTCTCTTTTGACTGACGTATCTACCGTCCAACCTTTGCCGCCGATGGCTTCGGAATCTCCTTCGGTTGCCTTATAGGTTGATACATTCATAATCTTGTTAAAGTTTCTGATCGGGATTGCAAGCCCCGCAAACATTGAAACAGCATTGAGTGAACGATCCGCTGTGTCGATTACCGATTCGAGAATCATCGGCTTTACGCTACGGACACGCTCTTTAAGGAATCCTGCACCTTCTATCGTCTTATCAAACTTCAGCGCGGAAATATCTGTTGTAACGAAGCTCTTGTCTACGGAAATCGGATAGTAGTTTTCTACCCTGGCTTTCTTGAATCCGTAAAGTTCCATCGATGTTTTATTTACAAGATCTCCGGTCCAGTTGTGGAAGAAATCTGCGAAGGTCTCTAACAGCTTTCGCTCTTTTGCGCTTAACTCTCCCTGCATTTGCATAAGGGCAGCATTTGTAATACCTACCACTTTTCTTGTCTTTTCGTAAGCCTTCTTCTTGTCTGACTTGTACTTTGACATATCGGCCGGAATCATCATTCCGCCTTCCATCATATGAAGGCGGTTCGCTGCACTCATTCCGTGAAGAATGATTGCGAGCCTCATTCCCTTCGTTACCATTACCGGTGCATTGCCACTCTCAAAGCGAAGCGGTACCTTTACGAGCGCCTTGTCAGAATCGATCTCCTTCATCAACTCTTCCATACCTTCTGCTGTTGTTGCGTTCTGAAGGAAATTCTCGCCTTCCATCTGGATCTGATACTGTCTTCTCTGTCCTTCGTTGAGCTCTCGCCACATATCCATTATTTCCGAGTTGTCATTATATCCGGAAAGTCTTCTGAACTCGCGGTAGCTGTTTAAGAACGTAGACGACACCTTGTTTGCAGCTCTCGACCACCAGTGATCCTTTACGCCCTTTGACTGCTGAAGCTCCTTGATAACTCTCTTTCCGGCGCGGCGGACGTCTTTTTCTCCCTCTTCTCTGATAAGTTTCGTTGACAGTCTGATCGATTCGTAGATTTCAGACATAGCGTCGTAGACTTGCTGAAGCTCTGCTGACGTCATATCATAGATACTCCAGTCGTCGCCCTTGTCGTGGAAAAGGTCTGTTAATCTCGCCAGGTCTCCTGCGATTCTAGGATCGAAGTCGTCGATACCGTAATTCTCTGTATCTGCCTTGATTGCACCGAAGGCGCGCTCTGCGTCATAGAGTGCGTCGAAGAGTTTCGTCCCCTTCTTTGCTCCGAGATTTACTACTTCGCACACCTCAATAGCTGACTGCATAAGCTCCGCCGGTACGTGCATAGTCTCTGTCGGCTTCAGAATCATTCTTCTAAACTTTTCGTGAAGACGTCTGATCTTGTCCTTCGTCTCTGTCTGGCGGCGTGTTTCTGCTACCTTCACCCGCTGCCCCTGGTATTTTTGCCGAAGCTCTGCGATCTTTGTCTCGTTCTGCGATTTCAGGCGCGCGATCTCTGCACCCTTCTTCTCCATTTCCTTTTTGTACTGCTCTAACGTCTTCGGGTTTCCGGCATACTTCTTCGCCTGGTTTAGGTCGTTAATCTCGTCCGTGAGACGTGCGATCCTCTGTGCGCGCTCTTTCTTTACTTGCTCCAGGGTTTCTTTTAACTCTTCTTCGTTTTGCGCTGCGTTGTTTCTTCGATATGCTTCTACCAGGTCTTCGTATTTTTCCGATACGTGACGAAGGGCTTCGTACTTCTCGCGCTCCTTCTGATCCGCGAAGGTCTCCTTTACGGGTACTTTTGCAATCTCTGAATAGATCTGCATTGCTACATCATACGCCATCTGATCGATTGTTTCTCCGGAAAGGGTTTCGATCTGCGGGCTGATTGCTTCCAGGACGCCTTCGAGAACGAACGGCATATCTCCTTCGTTCGTATTTGCTGGGAATAATTCCGGATAAAGGCTCGACCATTCCGCCCACTGTCTGTCAAGGTCGATCGTCTGTTTTGACGAACGGATCCCGGTTCTGTGTGTGTATGATGTTATTCCCCCGGCGTGTGCGAGCTCTTCTCTCTGAAGGTCCGTGAAGTTTACGCCGGCCTTGATCTGCTTCTTCAGGTCTTCATACTGTTTTGACATACTGTCGTCTTTTATCTCTGTTCTTTCCAGGACGCCGCGTGCAATCTCTGACATAACTCTAACCGCTTCGTCAAAGTCTGCTCCGTCCTGGCGAAGATATGAGTAGACGTTCGAGATGTTCTCTGTCAGCGTGTCAAGGTCGAAGTCTGAAGAGTATTTCTTCAAGATCTTTCTTGCTGCCGACTTAATCTTCTTCGGATCCGGCATTGTTCCGCCGGTGAGCTCGAATTCCTTCTTCAGGTTATCTACCATTTCTCGAAGGTCTTTATTCTCTTTCAGGAGATCTACGGTTTCCTTCGTGTCTGATAAAGAGTATCTAAAGCTATCAAGCCCGCTGCCTTCCGGCATAGTGCCCGTCTTGAAATATGACTTAATGTCGTTTATGATTTTATCTGCATTGATCTTCCCGGTATAGGATATTTTATGCGGCGTGTCGTCTTCCAGGTCCACATAAAATGACGTTCCGTCGTAGTCCGGGTTTTTCTGCGTCTCCCTGATGAACTCCTTTAATTCTCTGTACTGTTCAGCCGTCGGCTCTGCTTTCGTTGAAATATTGATCCCTGGAGCCTCTGCTGATATACGAATGTTTCCGCGATCCATAAACTGTTTGCGGTTATCTCCGGAAGCCTCCATAACTTCGTATATATCTTCGTGATCCACCGTCCGTGTTGTGTTTGTTTTTCTGAACTCTTCTTTCTCTTCTTCAGAATCCAACCAGTGCGCGCCGGAAAAGTCAAGAAGGCGCCCGTCCGGCAGCATATAACCGGCATACCTGAAATCTTCTGTCGTTCCGAAATAGTCCGCTGCCTGCTGTTCAAGATCTGCCACCTTTACGGAATATCTTATATCCGGGCTTGTTGTCGGCTTCTTGTTCTTTACGCTCTTGATCTGCTCCGGGTGAAATGTTCGCGCGAACGAACAGTACGTCCTAGAATCTTTCTCCCAGGCCATCATTCCGTCATACCCGTACTTCTTTACAAGATCTATGAATCCTTTACTGTTTGTCAGCTCCCAGGTTTCGCCACCCTTCAGGTCCTCAACCATTTTCCGTAGTGCCTGGAAGTCTTCGATATTATCGATACCGATTGCTTGCGAGAAGCCCTGATAAGCATAGTCTGAAAGCCTTCTTGTGATCTGCCCGATCTCCAGCGGGTTTGTAATGTTTGCGTATACTTCGTACGTTCTCGCGTACTTATCGTTGTATATCTCGTTCTCTATCCGTCCTTCTTCCCGTTCGAGGCCTTCTGCAAAACTGTTCCATCTGCCGGCATATTCTCTTGCATAGTCAATATCTGGCGTAAGCCACGCCCCGTAGGTGTTAAACTCCGTGAATGGTTCTGCTTCTGTCCCGTGATACAGCACAAGAAGGCGGCCTTCATCGTCTACAACCTTTGAATCTTTGAAGTATTCTTTCTGCTGCTCTGATAGGTTGCGGCCGTGAGAATCAACTTTTACGGAAAGGCGGAGATCTCTTTTGTTACTATTGAATCTCTTTGACAGTGGTGTTATGTCTCCGTTTTCGTCGTATGTGATGTTGTCCGCCGACTTCACCTGCGAAGGATCGAAAAATATCCTTATCGTTGAAGGTCTGCTCGCTTCTCTGTCTTCTTTTGAGCCGTACAGTCCGCCGCCGTTGTCTCTTACATTTCTTATGATTACTCCGTCATATCCGCTCTTTTGCGCATACTCCGACAAAACGCGCGTTTTTATTCCCGGTGCCACTCCGTTTAATGCGCGCTCTAACGACTTCTGATCTCTGACCGTTATCTCTGTATTTGTGCGCACTTCTTCTGGAAGCGGTACCGAGTGCCACTGCTTGCCTTTTGCGTCCACTTCAAGCATATTTTCTGTTTTGCCGTACAGTCTATACAAGCCTTTTACTGAATCTTTTTCTTCCTGGTACTCTATCCCATAATACTGCTCCGTCGAAACCGGGGCTCCATCTTTATTTATCACCCATTCGTTCGGATCCGCCGCAATATCGTTTGCCATATCAAGCGCTACTAGCATTGCCACTGTCGCTTCTGATTCATATTTTTGCGGGATATTCCTTCCGAGTTTTTCTGCATTTGCTGTGATTCCTGCTTTTATGATACCTTTATCCTTGTCGGAAGAAAGCCAGTCGATAATGTTGTCGATCGCTTTAATGTGAATTCCGAGTTGAGCTGCTTCTATTTCATTAAACTCCGCATTTGTCGTCCCCGGTACTGCTTCCTCTTTCAGTAATCTTTCTTTTTCTCTTTCATATTCTTTCTTTGTTTCTTTCAGGCTGTCCGCAGATTCTTTGATTATTCTATCAAAGTCTTCCTTCGTTGCCGCTCTGAAATCTTCCTCCGGAGCCGCTTCGCGCGCCTTCTTCAATCTTTCCTCCGGTGTCGCCGCTTTATATGCGTCTTCTCGCCTCTTTCTTTCCTTCCTTTCCTTTACTTGTTCTTCCGTCTCGATGTTTCTGATTGATCGTTCACCTGCATATGAGGCGGCAACATAATCACTCTCTGTCGTGAATATACTTCTGTTATCGTCCATTTTTAGTGTATCAAACCAAGTAAAGCCGAATCTATCCGTCCCGTGAAAAAGCATTGGTGAATCATACCCGGCGCGGTTTGCTGCTTCGCGTACGAGTTCTGCCTGCCTCTCTTCGTCTTTACTCTCGACCGCTGCCGTGTACGCTTCGTCGAGTTGTTTAGTTGTCATATTTTCCGGCTTTGTACTTGCACTTTCTTTTAGGCTCTTCTTGACATTCGCCACGTCTTGTAGTAAACTAATAATAGATGGAGAACCTGACTTGCGTGCTTCCTCCGGGGACACGACGCCCAACGGCGCAGGCTCTCCGTTTTCGTTTAGAAGCATTACTTCGTGTATATACATCTTATTATTATCCGGCGTAAACTTTACAGATACGGCCATAAAATAATCTCCGGCTTTTTCTATGTTGTGCATCTTAAACGGTGCAACGATCACGCCTCTATCCAGTCCTTCTCCATCATAGTTTTTTGTGAACTGGCAAAGATACCCCTCTTCGAGTACCCTCTTTATTGCCGGTATTGCTGCCGTTTTCAAGAATGTTGGTTTGTGCCTGAATATGCTCCTGGAACTGCTCGACCACATATCTACGGTGCCGTACCTTGTTTTTATCTCTCTGTTTCCTGATTTTATGTAGTTTTCTATTCTTTCTTTTGTAGTTTCTCCGTACTTTCTGATTTCCATTCCGTCAATATCCGCGACCGGTTCCATTTCTGCCGCTGCCGTGATATTCTTCTTAATTGCATTTTCCGACGTATCAACCCCTGCCTTCAGCGCGTGCGCCACGCTCGCCGCCTTGCCGGCAGCCTGCGTCTCTCCCGCTGCCGTTCCCTGGTAGTTATTGATAGCGGAATCCATAGCCTGCGTGAAGAGCTGACGGATCATTTGCTGTCTTTCAAGGCTTGTGTTCGCGATCTTCTGCTGTGCCTTCGTGAGGCCGCCCATATTCAGTGTGTCCTTGATTTTCTCGATAAGGCCATTGATAATATCTGCGATCGTCTTCAGGATCCCCTTCTTCTCGTCGGTCGTGAAATTCTCCTTGCCTAGCCAGTTGATAAAATCCTTCGCGCCTTCTTCCGACATAAAGGCTCCGGATATAGCGTCGTTGATATACTCTTCCGTCGCTTCTGCGAAAGTCTTCTTTCCCTCTACGTCGCGGTATGTGTCGCGGTAGTTGATAATCTCGTCGTAGATAGACTTTGCGCCGTTGGAATCCATAGCGAACTTTAAGACAGCTCCGACCGTCATTTTGTAAAGGTCCGGATCCATCTTCTCTAAAAACTCCATTGATTCGTGAATTCTTACGCCGAGCTTCGATTCTGCCAGATCAGAAAAGCGCATTTCCGCATTTGTAGCGTCGAAATATCCGTTTATGGTTCCGACGGTTTCTTTTTCGTCTGCCTTAATATCATCAACAGCGCGCACGGTTATTCCGAGCTTCTTCGCCATTGCTTTATCGATATGAGAATAAATATCCCCTTTCGCGTATTCGTCGGTTCTTTCGTCGATTGCTTCGCCGGTGCCCTTCTTGAAGGATCTCTTTCCTTCCTTGATTGCCTTTGTCTCCTGGCGTGCCTCGTTGAAATTCTGTTCGCCGGCGTTCTGTCCCAGATAGTACGCCATCTTTACAATGTGTTCCGGTGTAGAAAAAGCGAACTTCTGACGCAATGAATCGTACGACAACATAGCCGAGCCCCAGTTATAAGCGCGGTCGAAATCGAGCGCATACGTTCTCGTATCTTGTTTTCCGTCGTAATTTGAGATCATAGCGGTCGCCGCTGCCGCGTCGTCCATCGTAGCTGCCACCTTGTAGATCTGCTCGACTGCTCTATTCTCAAAGTGTACGTCCTGCAAAGGCACTTCATCGGTGCTGCCGTCAATCTTTAATCTGACATTATCGGTTCCGGTTCCTTCGATACCTTCGATCGTTACCTTCTCCCCGGAGGCGTCGAGTGTAGCCGCTCTGTGGTTTAAGATCCTTAACGGCGCTTCTGTCCTTTCAGATACGCCCTCATTGCTCGTCTTCTGTTCCGTCTTAACCGGTGAAGATACCTCTTCTCCCATATCCATTCCCTGAACCGTAGCTTCAGGCTCCACTTCATAGGTTCTTCCAGTGGTTTCGTCGTAGATCGTTTCTCTTTCTTCATTTTCGTTCTCCTTTATTCTCTCGCCCATACGCTCTGATGTATTCGCGAGACTTTCTTCTGCGATACCCTTCAGATCTTCGAGCGCTCCTTTTTCTTCTTCCTTTGCTTCTTCTGTCAGCTTCGCCGCCTTTTCTCTGACTGCTGCGTCGATCTGAATACCTACTGTGTCCGGTGCTTCGTCTCTTAATTCCTCGTAGACACGTCCGAGCTCTTCGGCAGTTTCAGCTTCTTCGATTCTTTCATTGACTTTTTTCTCGACGGCTTCTGCGATCTGTCCTACGGTTTTACTGTCGTTTGCTGTCTTATCTGCTTTCTTTACCAGTTTTTCCAGGCCTTCGAACTTCTTCGCATAGTCAATAACACCCTTTAAGTCTCCGCCCTTTTTGATGTTTCCGCCGTATCTTTCAATATCGTTTTGTGTCTGGCTATACGACATAGCTTGACCGCCAGCGCCCATAAGCGCACCGGAAAAGGCTCCTGCTGCTGCGTCGTATGCTGTGTTTGAAAGCCAGTCCATCATAGCGGCCTTCTTCGCCTGCTGCTGTGTTAGGCCTTGTTCCATATAGCGTTTTACGCTCTGATTATACTCTGACTTCTTGCCGTTGATTGCGTTATCTGCGATCGTGTTCAATACGTCGGAAGCTGCCTCTTCGGATCCTTCTGTTGCCATCTGTTTTCCGATATTCGTTACAAGCGCCTTCAGATTCTCCGGGCGCTTCATAGCCATTTTCTTAAAGCCATCGATTGAGTATTTCTCCGTTACCCATTCTGTCACGCCGGCCGTAATAGCGGTCGCGAGCGCGTGCATAGGATCCAGGCCTCTTTCGATTGCTTCGTTATAGGTCTGATCTGCTGCGCCTACTGACATAATAGCTTGCGTTGCTTTCGCGCCGGCGGCAGCTCCACCTAAAAAGGTACCGGTCGCAATAGCCATAGCGCTGTCGCCGGTTGACATACCGGCATTGTAGACAAAATTCCATATCGGGTTTTCGATGTTCTCTGATACGCCTTCTCTCATTGCCTGGGAGAGATTTCCGAGCCCTCTTCTTTTTTGGTTCAGCTCGACCGGCTTATCTGATACTGTGTTTCGTACCGCGTGATAAATGTCTTCGGTTGCGTCCGTAATTGCCGTGATCGGTGACATAGCAATCGTACCGGCCGACGCCAGGATCCCCGTTAAGGCGTTTTGACCGGCCCACTCTTTGAAGTCTGCCTCCGCCTTCTTCGCGTCCTCGTTGTCCATCTGCGTTCCGTATGCTTCGATCAGATAGTCTGTATCTACTCCCCGTTTTTTGAGATCTTCCACAGACGCTCGCGCCTTATTGTTTCTCTCTTTGATCGTATTCGGATCCATTGCCGGTATCCAGTTTCCGTTTTCGTCCTGAACTGAATCCAGGTGTCGGATCTGATCCGCTGCCTTTTGCAGTCTGATCTTATCGTTCCCGGTGAGTTTCTTTTCTTCGTCTCTCATTGTTGCGGCCGGCAGCGCTTGCCGATATACTTCGAGCTTGTCGTCTGCGTCTGCGTCGAGCTTCGCCATCGTTTCAAGCTGTGACTGCGAAAGGCCCTTCTTGTTAAGGAGTGCCGAGATCTGTCCGCCGCCTGCCCCGCTGCCGAATGAATTATATCCTTTGTCGGTTGCGTCCTTTTGACGGGCCGCTTCTCTTTGCTGCTTTTCAGATTCTAGCTTCTTGATACGGTCCCCGATTTCCTTTGCACTCATATTCTCTACGTCGCCGTACTTGTAGAGATCTGCTCTTCTTTTGTTTTCTTCTTCCTGCTGTGCTTTCAGGTAATCGTTCGCCTTCTGCTGTTGTCTTGCGTCCGCAATACGTGTCATTCCCTGGCGTTGTGCTTCGAACGGGTTCGCCGGCTTCTCGTTATTTCTTGACGCGCTAAAGGAAGGACTTGTCGCCCTCCCCTCTGTGCTTGTCGGTCTTGTTATTGAGTTTCGGTAGTCTCTGACCTTCTTCTCTGCCTTGTTGTAGTATGAATCAAAGCGCTTATAGTCTCTCGATCCTCTCCGTGATCTGCTTTTGAGATCCGACGCCATTCTCGCAAGGTTTAATAATTTGACGTTCGTGTCTCCCGTCTCACCGGCGCCTGCTATATGCCCTGACGCCTTGTTTCTTTCTGCTTCATTCTGGATAGTCCTTGACGCCCTTTTTAGTGTTTCTTCATCAAGTTTTCTCTGTCTTTTCGCGAAGTCTCTTGCTGACGCTCTAGCCATTTTCGTTCTCCTTTATTTTTTCGCCTTTTTCTTATTCTTCTTAACCATTGCTTCGAGATAGTCCGGGTATGATCCGTATTTTGACAGCGACGGAGAAGACGGCATATTCCGTACAAAGTCCGCATAACCGAGAATACCGCCTCTGTACTTTTCGGGCACATCATCGATTGACTGGTACTTCTTCTTCGAAGCGTCTGATTTTCTAGCTCCGTCCGAAGCCTTCGCCTCAACTGCTGTCGCCTTTTTGTTGTTCTGCTTCCCGAAGCCCAGATAATCGTTATACAGATAATCGATCTGCGCTGACGTGAGGCCGTATTTCTGCTTCAGTGTTCCGTTGAGTGAATTCCAGGCAACCTTCTTCTGTCCCTCGTTTCCTCCTATCCATTTACGGATCGTCTGCTTTACTCCGTTTGGTACGCTTACATAGCTTGATCCGGATCTTCTGTACCCACCCCCGCCGGATCCTCCGGAGGCTTTAGCTTTTTTTGATAGTTTGTATTCGAGGTCAAACTGTCGTTTATTCTCTTTGAGTGATTCGTTATACTGTCTGATCGATTCTTTCCACTCCTTGACGCCCTGGTCGTAATTCTTCTTGTTCCAGTGTTCACTCGACGTGTAATTCTTTTTATTTGCGTAGTCTTGCTGCGCCTTATCGTCTGCCCAGTGTACGTCGTCTACGTTCGCTCTGTACTGCGTCCAGTCTTGATTTCTTTCTGTATCGTATCTTCCGGTGTAGTAGTCGCGATCTGTGTTCCAATCTGACATTTGATCTCTGTATCTACCGTAGTCTGTGTTTTCAAGATCCTGATACATTGACAGATCCGCCCTCTGATTCGATAGGTCTGTATTGTACTTGTCGTACGCCATCTGATAAAGCTGCGGAATAACATTGTTGAGCTGTGACATATTTTCCTGATATGCCAGGTTTCCGGCCGTTGAAGCATAAGACGAACCATATCCGCCGGTTAATGCTGCGGCGTTTGCCATAGCTCCCTGCTGACCTAGTACGGCCTGCCTCTGATACTGGTCGCGGTAATTCTGGTATAAAGGATCCGTGTTAAAGTCATAGGAGAAGTCTTCTCTGTTTGCGATCTGGTTTGCCTTTTGTTTTATAATGTCGTTGAACTCTGAAGTGTATGTCGGCTTCCCTTCTCCGTCTAGGTATGGTTTAAGCCTTGTCCTTAAGTCCTGGACTGCCTGCGATTCCTGGTACGGTTTTATCTCTGTCAGATTCGGCGCGTCCCACGCTTCTCCGGTATAGGTCCCTTTCTTCAGGTTTGTTGTCGGTGTCATATAGTTTGAGTTTGCCGCTGCCGCGTTATTTGTCGCCGCTGCCGCTGCCTGCTGTGCCGCCGGCGTCTGTGGTGTCGTCGTTTTTAATTTGCCGAAAGAGCCGGCGTTTGTCACCCCGCCGGTGATCGTGCTCTTTAGCGTTCCCTGAAGGACCGCCTGGCCGGCCTTCCCTTTCTTTGTTTTACTCTTCTTTGCCATCTGTCTTGTCCTCCTTTTCGAGAGTGTTTATTCTCTCCATCAGGAGAGCGTTTTGGAATTCCAATTCTGCAACGAAAGTTTCTAGCTGACTGATCTTCGTTGCCAGTCTTGATATAATAAAATCCTCTTTCGTTATCTGTTTATTCTCCATAACGGGCCTCCAGTCGTTTTATTCTTTCGTTTTGTTCCTGAATGAGCGCGAGCATAGGCGGTATGATAAACCTTTCGCTCCAGGTCTCCGCCGTGCCGTCCTCGTTTACGTCGCACGCTACCGGATATTTCTCCCGGACGTCTTCTGCGATCATTCCTATAACCGGCGTCCTTGCCCGCTGATCGTTCTTGTCGATATAATCGTCATTGAAAACGAACTGTACTACGTCTATATCGTATAGTTTCTTCGGATCCATTTCTTCGTTGATGTTTTTCGTTATGTCGTGTTTGTATCTCTTCGATGATCCTCCGCTTGTGATCTTACAGATGTTCCCCGCGTCTGATATTCTCAGGTTTGCCGTCGAAGACTGCGCGGCCGTCGGATTCCATAACATCAATTTGTCTGCGTATAATTTCCCGGTTGTTACGTTCGGACTGAATCCTACCGCGTTATGGAATGTGTAATCTCCCGTATCATACGCCGCGCCCTCGTAAATGTACGAACTTCCAAAGTATATTTGTTCCCCAGAATTCGACGTGGCTTTAATGTAATTTGTTCCAATCTCGAAGCCGCCTATCGTCGCTCCGAACGCCCTCAGGTCTGTTACGTTTATCTGATCTGCGTCTATTGTTCCGGCGTAAACGTAACTTGAACTAATCTGCCTTGCCGTGATTGTCCCTGCCGCTATCTCATTTGCTGTTAT
>Ga0326513_10001892_pt1 | contig 15752 bp, 15 predicted proteins | sample 2_2465_0518_D_FD_203654 | JGI IMG/M metagenome (GOLD analysis project Ga0326513, IMG submission 203654) | Bovine rumen microbial communities from UC Davis, California, United States - 2_2465_0518 | ecosystem: Host-associated > Mammals > Digestive system > Stomach > Rumen | place: USA... | reverse complement strand
GAGACCCTTTATAGAAAGACTCCTTGTTGCCATATCAGGAAAGACAAACGCTTGTTTTCTTCTGTTTGGCAAGACTGCTTGGTCTTTCAAGGATTGTATATTCGAGAATGATAGAGGCGTATTTATGGAGTACCATCCTGCATACTATGCAAGAAACAACACCCCAATGCCCAACACTATTTGGAAGAATATGCTGGAATATGTCAAAGAAAACTACGGAACAACTCTAAAACTTTATGAATAGAAGAGTAGTAAATGCAACCCCATTCACTTATGATGGAATAGACTTCAGGTCAAAGACTGAAGTTATGGTCTATAAGACCCTTATAGAGAACGGGTTCTCCCCAAGGTATGAAGAAGAGACATTCTATTATTGGGAAGGATTAAGGCCTACAGTTCCATTCTATGACCTTGGAAGAGACAGGCACCTTCATTTAAATATGAAGAAGCTTATGGGCTCAAGATATACCCCAGACTTCACATTCTGGTCTGGGGGATTCAAGATTATCATAGAAGTGAAGGGGTATGCAAATGATATCTACCCATTCAAAAAGAAGCTTTTCAGAGCATACCTTGAAACTTTGAATTATCCTGTAATATTTGCAGAGATTTACACGAAAAAACAACTGTTGGAATTTATAGAGAAGATTAAAAATGAAACAACTGAGTGAAATCGCTTGGAATGTTGACGAGCCAACTTACAGAGCTGACCCAGCATTATCGTATTCAACACTTTCCTCCTACGAGAGAAATGGAAGATTCAGCTCCCTTGAAACTCTTGGAGAGCAAATCAGTACACCCTCTCTGATATTTGGCAGTATGGTGGATACACTGATTACCGACAGTGAAGAGGAATTCCAGAACAGATTTATAGTAGTTGATGACCCAGGAATTTCTGATAACTTGAAGGAAATCACAATGAGACTGTTCTCAATGTACGGAAGCACAAGAATGAGGTTTGAAGATATTTCAGACAACATACTTGCTGCAGTAGGAAAGGAATGCAACTACTATGCAGGTGACAAATATGCCAACTACAGAGTAAAACAAATCAAGGAAAACTGCAAGCCGTACTATAATACTCTATGTATTGCAGAAGGCAAGACTGTGGTTACAAGCGAAGATGTGGAAGATGCAAGAAGGTGTGTCAGTGCACTCAAGACAAATCCATATACAGCATTCTACTTTACTGACAATGACCCCTTCAACGACACAATCCAGAGGTTCTACCAGCTCAAGTTCAAGGGTAACCACGATGGTGTTGCTTACAGATGTATGGCGGACCTCATTGTAGTAGACAATGAGAAGAAGACAATCCAGCCATGTGATTTGAAGACAAGCTCACATAACGAGTGGGAATTCCCCAAGTCCTTTCAGCAGTGGGCGTATCAACTTCAAGCAAGACTCTACTGGAGACTGATTGTTGCCAATGTAAAGGCTGACCCGTTCTTCAAGGACTACAAGGTTCTTCCTTATAAGTTCATTGTAGTGAACCGCAAGAACTGCAAGCCTATGGTATGGGATTTTCCTATGACAGAAGCTTCTGGTCAGCTTGAGATCGTCACTCCTTCAGGATACCACATCATCTGGAGAGACCCGTATGACATTGGTAAAGAACTGAAAAAGTATCTCGATGAGCACCCCGAGTATCCTATTGGAACAAAGAAATCCCAAGATATCGTAAACTGGCTGAGGACCAATTAGTTATGAGTCATATACCAACAGAAAAGATTGCCATTCTTGACTTTTCCACCGGAGAAGTGTTCATCTATCCCATATCAGAAAGGGAAGAGTCTGAACACTTCTTTGCAAGAAAGGGCTTCAGAGAGTCTGATATCCAATGGATGAGAGGAAACATTAAAGTACATATTGAAAATGAAGAGGATAGTAATTAAATATATGAGGACTGACAAAACACTCAGTCCTCTCGAAGTCATAGACAAAGGAGAGTGGATAGATTTGCGTCTTGCAGAAACTGTTCACTTGTCACAAGGAGAATTCAAACTCCTCTCTCTTGGAATAAGAATGAGACTCCCAGATGGATTTGAGGCTTGGGTTGTACCAAGAAGTGGCACATTCAAGAACTTTGGAATCATTCAAGCAAACTCCATTGGCATAATTGACAGTTCTTATTGTGGTCCAGATGACATTTGGAGATTTCCTGCATATGCCACAAAAGCAATTGCCATTGAGAAAGGAACAAGAATCTGTCAATTCCGCATTATGCCAAGCCAGAAGGCAAGCTCCTTGGTTAAGGAACTATGGAATTGGGAAGATGGAGTTGAAGTTGTGGAAGAGGAATGGCTTGAAGGAAATGAAGAAAGTAGAGGTGGATTTGGTTCAACTGGAGAAAAATAATGGCAGATGTAATTAGAATACTCCTGTTTGTAGCACTTGCAGCAGGAGTGATTTGGGCTATTGTAAGAGAGACTCAAAGAGAGCACGAAAGACAGGAACTTGCAAAGAAGAACATGTCTTTCATAGAAAGTATTAATCTTACTGGTCTTCCAATCATTACATTCCACAACAACGGACACCCTGTGAATATGGTACTTGACACAGGAAGTAATGTGTGCATTATCAACAAGGATATGCTTACTGACCTTAAGTATGAAGTTGGAGAACAGCATGTTGGAGTGATTGGTCTTAATGGAGAAGCTGAAGCTGGAGATACTGTAGTTCTCCCTCTTACTTACAAAGATTGGGAATTTGACTTTGAATGCTGGGCGACTGACCTTAGTGAGACGGTCTCCACAATGAAGAAAGAATATGGAGTTACCATTCACGGACTGCTTGGAACTGGATTTTTCCAGAAATACAAGTATGTACTGGATTTCAATGAGATGGTAGCCTACTCACTTAAGAAAGACTGACTATGATTTGCCTTGTCACCAAGCAACAAGAACTCTTTGAGTCTGAAGTGTACAAGGTCATTGACGAACTGAAGGCACTGGAAATGATGAAGGATTGGAATCTCGTCCAGTTTGATTCAGAAACAAATGGAAGAGATGCACACCTTTGTGATTTCCTGTGCATTCAGTTTGGTAATGACAAAACTGACACAAGAATAGTAGTTGACACAACAACAATTGATGTCAAACTGTTCAAGGAAGTGCTTGAGACAAAGAGAGTTATAGGTCACAATCTAAAGTTTGACCTCCAATTCCTATACAATTATGGAATCGTACCTACAAAAGTGTATGACACTATGATTGTAGAGCAGGTTCTTTATCTTGGATACCCTTCAAATGTAAAGTCATACTCTCTGAAGTCAGTTGCTTGGGAAAGGTTGCATACAGACATTGACAAGACAGTACGAGGTGAAATCATTTGGAGAGGGCTTGATGCCAATGTGATTGTTTATGCAGCTGGAGATGTCACCTATCTTGAAAAGATAATGCAAAGTCAGATTGCAGAATGCAGAAGAAAAGAGTGCATAAAGGCTGCACAATTGGAATGTGATGCAGTTCCTGCAATGGCTTATCTCGAATGGTGTGGAATTATGCTCGACAGAGACAAGTGGAAAGCCAAGATGAAAATGGACGAAGTAAATCTTGAAAAGAGACGCAAGGCACTAAATTCATTTGTTGAAGAAAGGCCTTTTCTCCACGGATTTGTTACAATTGACTTGCAGGGAGACCTCTTTACAGGATTTGATACCTCACCAAAATGCCACATCAACTGGGACTCCTCCAAGCAAGTGATACAATTATGTAAGGTTCTTGGTTTTGATACAACTGTGCAAGACAAAAAGACTGGAGAAGATAAAGACAGTGTTCTTGAAAAGACACTTAAAACCCAAAAGGGAATCAGTGATGAGTTTCTTAAGCTGTACTTTGATTATAAGGAATCTTCAAAAGTCGTATCTACTTATGGACAGGGCCACTTAAACGCAATTAATCCAAAGACAGGAAGAATCCATACTACATTCAAGCAGATTGGTGCAAGCTCTGGCAGGATGTCTTGTGGGAGCAAACAGTCAAATACAGACCTTGCAAAGGCTCTTGGAATATCCCCGTCAGCCTGTGCTTATCCAAACCTCCAACAATTGCCAGCAGACGAGCCAACAAGAAGTTCATTTGTTGCACCTGAAGGAAACCTGATGGTGTCAGCTGACTTCTCTGCAGAGGAATCAAGGCTTGGTGCTGACATTTATCAAGACAAGGAATTCATCAAAGAGTTTCTTGAAAGGTCTGGAGATATGCATTCCATGTTTGCTTGGGCAGTGTTCAAAAAAGAATGCCAAGAATGTGGCTGTACTTCAGTAAGTGATGTGAAGAAAAAGGCTCCACAATGGAGAAAAGCAGTTAAGGCTGTTGAGTTTGCCTATATGTTTGGGGCTGCAGCTCACACCATAAGTCAAGCAGCAAACTGTTCTGAAGAGCAGGCTCAAGCATATATTGATGCTCTGGACAAGGAATTTACAGGGGTATCTTCATTTGCAAAGAAGGGAAGTAAGTTTGTAAGAGAGCACGGATACATTCTTATATGTCCCTATACAGGACATAAGATGTACTGGTGGGACTGGAAAGAATGGAAGGAGAGACAAGCCTCCTTTACACAGGAATTCTGGGAAGACTACAGACTACATCACAAAGGAACTGGAGATTCTGTTGCACTTATGGTGAGAGAGCATTTTCAAGCTGCTGGCAAATATGACAGAATGGCCAGAAACTCTGTTACTCAAGGCACTGGAGCTATCATTATGAAGGAGGCAATCACACAGCTGTTCAGGTGGATTCTTGAAAACAACTACTTTGGAGTAATCCATTTGTGTTGCTGTGTTCACGATGAGATAGTATGTGACTTCCCTAAGGAGCTTGATTTCTTCCCTAAAAAGCTTGAGCACATAATGGAAAATGCTGCTGCAGAATACTGTAGAACACTTCCAATTCCAGCAGAAGCATCAGTAGATACACATTGGGTGCATTAATCAAAATTTATTAACTTTGTAGCTATGGAATTTATCAATAAAATAGAACTTCAGGGCATTGTAGGAAATGTTACTGTGAACACTATCCAAGCAAGTAATGTTGCTAGGTTTTCTCTCCTTGTGGAGGAAACCTATAAAAGTGCAGACGGAACACCTGTAATCCAATCAAACTGGTTTAATTGTATTGCTTGGCAAAATGAGAACATAAAAGACCTCAGTAAAATAAAGAAAGAGGCAACCGTTCATTTGAGTGGAAGGGTAAGAATGCAAACATATTTTGATGCAGGTGGATCAAATAGACATGTTTGGGAAGTTGTCTGTCAGGAACTTGAAGTATTATCTAAATAAGACTTAGTATGGAAGACCCTTGTAAAGACCCTTGTGAGGCCCCAATGGGAGGCACACAACTGCCAGAACCAGAAGTAAAACTTTGGTATATTGAATACGAAACCAGAACAACACCTAACTTTAAAGGAGTTGCTGTGGTTGGTGCTATCGACCCAAGAGAGGCTGAGAGACTCTTCAAGGCTGAATCACAACATAATGGTGTGCAGAATAAACTGCACATCATAGGACTTGAAGAAATTAGGCCTAAAGAAAGGGCCCTCCAGTTTGAAACATACATTAAAGTTTTTGACTAATGACCTTTGAAGAAGCACTTCCAATCCTTAAAGATGGTGGAATCATAACAAGAAATGCTTGGGACTCACACACAGTAGTTATCAAGCAGAATACTAATGTGGTATATCCAGATGTTTTTCCTAAAATGACCTCTCTTCCAGAAGAAGCAAAGGCTCTATTTAGAGAAAGGAATATGGAACAAATCAAGTACACCAATCAAGTTATTATCCTGAATACCCATACAGGCATTGCAAAGAACTATATCCCGGACTGGGAAGACTTATTTGCAAATGACTGGAGTCACATTCTACTGAGAGACTATGACAGACACTTCTACCATTAATAGTCTGGGTGGATACCCGCTTGGAGCTGCCAATGATCCAAGAGCTCCTTACAACGAGAAACCAAAAAAGATAGTGTCAGTAAATGTTACCATTTCAGTAACTTACAGCAAGACTCTTGATATAGCTGCACCAGAGGGATATACTGATGCTGACTTAAGGGAGATTGTTGAAGAGATGGGAATCCTTCCTAATGATATTCTCAGGGACAAACATACCGAATTGAGAAATTATATCAAGAGGAACGAGAATAAGTTGGATGCCAAGTATAAAGCAAAGCTCATAAAGAAAAGAGACAACTGCAAACCTTGGGATGAAGACGAGCTTGAAGTGATTCCAAATGGAGCAGAAACACACTTACTGTTTTAGGTACTACAACATTCACATGGACATTTGCTATGTTTGGATTGAAGCAAAAAATCTGGACATAGCAAATGTCAAATTTAAGGAGCAGTGTCCTGACTGCTTCAAGCCTATAGATGTAAACGAAACATTCAACTGGTAATGCACACATACGCAGTAACATACATCAATAACACAGGAATTGCAACCACAGCAAGACTTTCAGCACCAAACAAATTCCTTCTCACTGTAGAAATCTACCAAGAAATCAAGGATATGAAGGACAATAATACAGACAATATTATAGCAGTGGAAGAAGTATGAAGTCAGCAGAAGAATTTAGTGTCAAAACACTTGAAATGGGCGGACTAGTCGGTGCACTCAATGCGTTACGCCTTCCTTTCGGGAAGGAAATGAGAAGCAAAGTCTTTTATCAATTTTGCCCACAAAATACAAAATTAGATGATGGGACTATAATTGGTAATAATTTCTTTGCATATATATACAGAATAATACCCGATAGCAAGGATATTAACTTACTCGGCACTCTAGTCAAACGAGGAGATGAACATGCTAAAGTTCTTCGTGGAGTTATGGTATGGTGTGAAATCAATGCTCCAAGATATTGGTGGCAAGAGATGGATACCTATAGGGTTGGGGCTGAAAGACTTTCGTCCGAATCCACGATGCACATTGAAGGAAAGGGCATGTCTGAAGAGGAGCTGATTAAGATGAAAGAGGAACTCCCAGAAGGACATATGCAGAAAAGGGTGTGGATGTTCTCGTACCAGACTCTTCGTAGAATCTATTTCCAGAGAAAAGACCATAGACTTCCTCAATGGAGAATGTTCTGTGCGTGGATAGAAACATTGCCTTTTGCTAAAGAATTTATTACAGTAGAAAATGATTAAGTTCCTATTATTTTGTGCCTGTATTTGGGCAGGAATATTGACACTTGGTTTGGTGTTGGTAGTTATTGGGTTTATTCTAACAGAAATTGATAAACTAAGAAAGCCATGACAGTAGAAGAGTGGAATGCACTATCTCAAGACTCAAAGGAAAAACTGATTACTGCTGTATTCAATAATCAGTATCTTTCTATGAGAGCATCAAGAGACCCTAATACGGATGTGCTAATCAAGGAAGTACTGGAAGTCACATCCCTGAATGGGGATGTAGCCTATGTAAACATACATAAGAAAGTAAAAGTTCGTTGACCCAAAAGGTGGTATGCCACCTGATTAAGGTTAAACATTGAAGGGTGGAGAATGACAATTCCCCACCCTTCTTATTTTTTTTTCTTGGACTTACCTACCCTTGTTATAGGCAATGTTGTCAAACACATTGAAGATGTAATCCTCAGTATCCATATGTAGAAGCTGGTCTATCTGCCCATAAAAAGGAATTGTATTCTTTTTAATCTTAGTCCAGTACTTGTTTTTGCCTTTATTTCTACCCTTCTGATACACATCAGTAGCTTCTCCAAGACCCGTAATGGGATAAAGGAGTCCTTGTATAGTCTTTGTTATGGCAAACGGAGTTTGAGCCATAGTAATTCCTTCCTTGTACATACCGCCAGAAGTGTTAAAAGATGCTTCAATATCAGCACCGAGCATTTGTGCCGTCTTCTCACCGCCATATGCAATTCCAGCAGCAATTAACAAAGGAGTAACTGGCATTGATGCTTCCTCATCCATAATAAGCCTTCTGATTTGATAGATTAAAAATCTATATAACCTCTCTCCTCTGTGTTCTTTCGGGTCTCCAAGAGCAGCGGCAATACCCAAAAGCCCAGCAAAACAAACAAGTTCGGAAATGGCTCTTGTCACATTGTTCTTTTGAGTATTATCAAGCTGGTTCCACCTTGCAGTTGCTTCAATATTAGTTTTAAGCAAGTCAGAAGCCCACGACTTCATTAGCTTATAAACAGTATTATAGTATCCTTCCTGCCAAGTTCTTGTAGTGCCATCAAAGTATCTTCCTCTGAATCTTCTTGAGTAGTGTTCAACCATCCACTGCTTGAATTGCATAGCAGCCCTGCCAGCCATAGCCATATGAATCATACCTTTATCCTCGGTATTCATAGAGCCGTGGGTCTTCTGGTTAATCATTCTGATTTTAGCCTGAACCTTCTCTAAATACTCATCAGTGATGGCAGAACCATCAAGCATTGTGGCACCATCTTTTATAATAAGTTTTGCATTCTTACCATCAGCCTCATACTCCTTGTCAAATACATCATACAGGGACACTTGCTTACCATTCAGCTTGACTTTTTCGTGGCAAAGGACTGCATACATATTATGCAAGTGAATTAGTGACTCGCCAGCACTGTACAGTCCCATCCAGTTGAAGCCTCCTATCAATTTTTTTACCCCAGAAAAGTACCGTTTCTCTCCAAGGTCAGTATATACCTCTTGAAGAGGGTCGAACTTTCTTTCCAACAGATGACCAAGAGTACCTGTAGTATTTGCAAGATGGTCCATTACAGTACCAAGCTTTACCCCCTGACCAAACATAATACCGTCGGCTCTTGCATAATCTGCAAAAGTATAGTACTCCGCCCTTTCTTTATTTTTTCTCTTAAATCCACCTCTCATACTACCAGAAAGTCCCTCGAAAAGCATCTGGTACTCGCCCACAAGCCAGTTGGACACAGCACCTTTGACATTGACAGAAAGGGCAGCAACTGAGGTATACCCAAGAAGCCCTCTGACAAGCAGTTGTAATTTTCTAAGAACGCTTCCCTCAGTACCAAGAGCAAGTTGCTGATTATAGATATGCTTATTTACAAACCCATCTATCATAAATGAAGTAAGTGTTCTATCCGAGTGCCTTCTGAGAACTTTTCCAACAATAGCCTCCTTCCATTTGGCAATGTCAATTCTCTTCTTACCATCAGAATTAAAGTCGGCAATAGGTCTGTATTTAAGGTAATCGGCCATATTCTCTACAACCTCCTTTACCCCAGTGATGCCATCATTTGCACCAGCAGTTCTCTCCCCACACCCATTCAGTACAGCATAGTTTGCAGCAACTGCACCAAGCCCCTCAACAGCACCAGAGAAATCCATAAGCAAGTCAGACTGGTCTCTAAGAGGATTGATATAATAGATAGGAACTTGTTTGAGCAGGGTGTCATCATAGCTGCTATAGCTCTTTACAGCATTTCTTTCTCCAATAAGTCCGCCCTCCACGAATGAAGTATCATCTTCCCGCTGCTTGAGAAGATTCATTCTGTCCAAAATGTTCTTTGCAACACCTTTGGCATCAAGACCTCTTCGCTTGCCTTCAGTTACAATATCAAGCCAAGAGGCTCTTCTTTGTGGGGGCAAATACTGCTTTTGTGCATATGAGGGAAGAAGAGTGCCTATTTCACCCTTGATTTGCATCATCGTAAGATAATACTCTCTGACATGTGACGGGCCCAAGGACTCAAGGAACTCCTCTTCAGTATCGTATAGCCAGTAATCCTTGTTTGGAACCCTTTCAGTTCTTCCAGACTTTTCATCAACAACTTTTTCTATGGTATTCTCACTCTCCCACTTCTCCATTTCGTCATTGAACTCAAATCCAGTCAGTCCGCTCTTACGAAGAAGTGCCTCAGCCTTGTTTTTTGCCTTGTTATATGCCGCCCAATCGTAGTTGCTTCTTACATAGTACTTTGTTTTTTCAACTCTCCAACGCTTGTTTGGAAGCCTTCTTCCATTTTCAGCTTCCTCAGTGTTCGCAATCCACCAAGCATTAAGAGCGTCTGCAAATGCTGTCCCGACAAGACCTTCCTTTGAAAGCCTCTTCTTCTCTTCTTCCCTTGCCTCGTTAAATCCCTTCCAATCAATTCCCTTTTCCTCTACGGCATCATACATCAGGTGAGTGTCACCAGCATGTTTCTTTCTGAACTTGTCCGTAGAGTTCTTGTCCCCATCCTTAAGAAGCCTGTTGGCCTGCTCAATTCTGGCGGCAAACTCTGATGCAATCCTGTCCCTTTTTCTTTGTGCATCACGAATAACTGTGCCCAACGATGCAACAATGGGGTCTGACACCCTCTCACAAGAGTAGAGAAAGTCCATAATGCTACTGTCAGCAACACCCATCTGTACGATTTGTGCAAGGGGAATTCCATTTACAACATCACTACCAAGAATTTCTTGGGAGACAGTGAGAGTAAGGTCTTGCTGCATAGCGGCAATGTCTTGCTTCTGTCTGTCCATCATAGATGCAATATTCTCTGCAATTGACTTGAGGTCTTCAAGCTGCTGGGCAGTCATATTCTCATCGATAAGAAGAGCTTCAGGATTTCTAAGAGCCTGTACAATTACATTATAGCCATCTCTGAAGGAGACTGCCTTTGAAAGGGCTCTACCCATAGCAAAAGACCTTTCCATTGCAGTGCCAGTGTCTGGCACATTCCTAAGCAGATTGCTTATGGTAGTAGCATATCTGTTAGCCTCCCCAAGGAACTTAAGAAGTCCTATATAGTACCGCTGACCAGTAATATCTTTTACAAGCTCGTCAAGAGTCTCTTCAACCTTGAGTCCCTCACCAATTCTTCCTTCCTGTCTTTGAAGATATCTAAGCTGTCTTTGAAGAGTCAATATGGCTTCAGCGGCAGCATCTGAAAGTCTTCTGATTTCCTTGTCAGTTCTCAATATGATAGTATGATTGATTTCATACTGGTCATCAAGACGCTTGAGAGCCTTTTCAATTTCACTGCTTTCTGATGTATATGCTCCCTCACTTTGTGTCTTTATAGCTTTTGCATTGTTGAATGCATCGTCATTAGCCTTACGAGCATCAGTAAGAGCATTCTTTACAAGATTTACAACATCAGCAGCATAGTTTGCTGGATTGTTCAGAATGTCGTATGCTTGAGCAGCTATGGCATCATAGTCACCCCAACCTCTTGTCTTCAAAGCCTCCAAACGAGGTGAGCCAGCACCAGTATAAAGAAGCATCTTTATGTCCCTCTCCCTAAGCAAACTGACATCTGCATTTCTCAAGCTGTTCATGTAGGTGAGGAACCCCTCAATGTCCATAGGATTGACAAGTTCTGGGAAAGCAGCCTGCAGTGCATCAAAGTCTATTGGTGTTCCAATAAATGAGTTCTTGAAACTCTGAAATACTGTAAGAGCCTTTTCAGTCTCCTTTATCCAAGACTGGGTTCTTGAATCCTTCTTGTCAGCAATTACGGTAAAATAGTCTCCCATCTTTACCACTTTTGCCACATGCCCGACTTCATGCTCATTAATCTCCTTTGCCTTTCTATAGGCATCCATTGGAGAGTAGTGAGTTCTCTCGCCATTTCTGTCAACAATGCCATACTTGTTTTCAATTCTTTCGAGGGAGAAGCCTTGAGCCTTTTGAATAGCATCGACCTTCAAGTATTTATAAACATCTGCAGCACTATGCTCATTCTGGCTATTTCTGGCATACCCGGCAGCATCCATCAATGCACCAATATTGCTTGCATGATACTTGGCGTATATATAGTTTACAAGGGGTCTCTCAATATGCATATCAATAAGACCACTGAACATCTCGCTGGGCTCACCACTTATTTCGGGCATATATACACATTGCCCCCTATTTTTCTTTTTTGCCATCGCTAACAGAAATTATCCATTATATCGTCAAATTTATCCTTATTTGTTTGAATATCCAAGTCTTTGTTAGCCTCTTCAAACTGGGAGTCGGTAACCTCTCTAGTTTCTTCTGAAGGAGTTTCCTCTGCAAAGGCAACTTGATAGAAGTCAGTAAGGTCTCTTGTCTGCTCTTCTGGAGTTTGCTCAACATCAGGATTGTCTTCCTTTCGTTCAACAATTTCAGACTCTTGTGTTTCAAATGTAGCCAACCCTTTTTGTAAGTTGTCCACAGCAGTCACTGGAGTGTCAGTAGGATAGATTTCCAAGTATTCCCTATTCCCTCCAAGAGGCTCAATCTTGGCAAAAGTGGCTTCAGTCTTGCTGCTGTTCGTTCTGATGAACAAGAAATCACCATTCTTTGTGGAGACTCTTATGTAAGGGGAATTGTATACAAGACTCATTTCCCTGTATCCCTTGAATGTAATGGTCTTGGTATTCTCATCACAGGGTTTGGTAGTAATCTTTGTTACAAGCTCAGTATTGGTCCAGTTGTTTCTGACCCACTGGTCAAATATGGAATGGTAGTCTCCTATTTCAGGAAGATGCTCGAAGGTCTCGTTGTACCCGGCAATACCCTCCTTTACTTGAATTGGAACAAGACCCATAAAGGTCTTCGGGCTGAATCCTATGCCTCCTCTGAAGAAGTTGTATGCAAACAGCATATGTGAAAGCTCTGGGTTATCCTTTTCAAGCTGAGTCCATCCAGCACTCAGGGCATCCTTTTCAGGCTGCTCCATTCCAGTAGTGTCTATATTCAAAGCATATCTGTCTGGCTGTCCTTTCTTTGAAATGAGCTTTGGCTGAATTGCCTTGATGAGGGGATTATTAGCGACCTTCTCATCCTTGGTATATTTACCAGCCATATAGTCAGTGACAAACTCTGTAGTATATCTCTTGAGAGCAGACGATTTGATTACACCGCTTTGTACAAGCAGGAACGACTGGAAAAAGTCTGCAAGACTCTTCAAGAGAGCTTCATTACTATAGATTGAGAACTGCATCTCAGGATGAATGGCACCAAGAAGCTGCTCAAACCTGTCTGATGCAGTAGTGAAATTAAGTCTCTTAAACAGCTGCTTTGCTATGTCATAAGACTGATAGAATGCTCCAAGTGACTTAAGCTCGTCAAACACCATGCTTCTTGTGGCTGGCACATAGTTCTCAACCCCGTCTTCACCAGTAGAAAATTTGATTATTCCATCCATACTCATAGCAGGACCGAACTTTCTATCAGACACTATGGTGTTGATATAGAGAGGGCCCGGGGCTGAGGTTATGGAATTAAGTCTTGAAAGGTCTGAAAGTGGCTGTGCAGTTCTTGATGCATTAGATAAGCCAAGTACTGCATTCAGCACCTTATACTTTATTATATTGGCATTCTTGATTTCATCTTCCGTAGGCTTCTCTGCTTCAAGACCGCGAATGGACCAAACCATTTCCTCATTGGTAAGATTCTGTCTTTGAAGAGCACTGTCCTTTCCAATATACTCGTTCTTTTCAAGCTCCCTCAACACTGCCTTTATCTCCCTTTCGAAGGAGGTTTTCATCACAAGAGAGTTCTTTCTGTAAGTCTCAATGACATCAGAGACAGCCTTTGAAGAGAGCAACAGTGCTGCAGTTTCAAAGTCAAGACCCAGTCTGAGCGCAGTATTAAGAACATTGATGGTCTCCTTGTTGATGTTCATAAGGTTGAGCACAGGGTCTTTCACAGCATCAGCAGATGCTCCAACGAGAGAACCAAGAGTCTTGCCTATAAGATTACCCTTTCTATCATACTTCTGGTCATAGTGCATTGCGCCAGAGAACTCCATCCCATCAATATAGAATGGTCTCTCTATTAAAATGCCATAGTTTCTGCTCTCGAACATTGCGTGGGCACTCTTTGCAACAGCAAAGATTCCAAGTACCTGACCAGCAACTGAATTTTGCTTGTAGAACTGGGTTTGCACATCAAAGTCCATCAGGTTCTTTGAGGTAAACACCAAATCCTTAAGCTCACCAATACTCATCTTTTGAAGTTCGTCCCAATCATACCCAAGACGATTGGCTTCAACCATATAGCCAGCTCTCTTCTGAGGGTCGAAGTTTCCAGGATTGAGCATCTTGTCAGCAGTGGAGGCGTGAGTTGCAATTGCCCACTGCATATTGAACATCAGGTTGTTATAGTAACCCCTTGTGCCAGCTTCAGGTCTTTCAACCTTGAATGCCAAATCAATGTATGCCTGCTTTACAGCCTTGAACAGTGCCCTTTCATTCTCTGGAATTTGGGAAGAATTCTTGAATATGCCGTATTGAAGCATCCTTTTGATTACAGCCTTTCTGAGAGTGTCGCCAAGTCTCTTTCTTCTCTCTTCAACAGCCTCATTATACCACCTTTCATTGTTGGCCCTGATAGTGTCTACAGACTTTGTAAGCTTATCATACTTCTTATCATAGTCTTTCTTGTACTCTTCAAGCTTTTCCTCGTCAGCAGCAGTAAGGTCTTCCCTGCTTTCAAGCTCATTGATAGCAGCATCCAGCTTATCAAGACCTTGCTCCTTGTATCTTCTGTCAAAAGTATCCTCAGCCTGCTCATTTCTTGCAGCCCTCTCCTCCTTAAGAGCCTCCCTGTCTCTTCTGTAAAGGCTCTTTTCATACCAGTCGATATCAGTCTTTTCAAGCTCTGAGACAGAAAACTCTCTAAGGTCACCAAGCTTCTTCAATATCTCACCAGTACTAACTGCTTTTCCTCTATACTGCTGATACTTCTTATCATTCTCTTCTGTATCCTCCTCAAGGCCTTCTTGCTCGAAGAACTCTTTCTTGGACAAAAGTGCCGACTTGAGACTCAAGTCCATTCTCATTAGGTTCTTCTTGTCAACATCAAAGTCAGAACCATCAATGACTGTAGTTTCCCAAGGCTGCATAAAGCCGTCACCAGCTTCTTGAGGAAGGAAGCCCACTATCTTATAAGGAGCTGTGGAATACTTGTCTTCAGTAGGAATTCTATATCCATACATCTTGAGGAGGTCAGGCTCAAGCATTTCAATAGCTTCAATGTCAATGTTGCCCTTCTCATCCGCAAACTTGAGGAACAAGTCTCTTGTCCAAGCGGGAGCATAACATTCATAATATGCTATGCCACCCTGATTCTCCTTTACATAGTCTTCAAACTCCTTCTGGGTATGTCCTTTTGCAAGATATTCAGCCCTTGTATCAAGAAGCTTTTTGCCAGTAGCATCATTCTTGTCTTTGAATCTGATATTAAGTCTCTTCGAAGTACCGAAATTAGTGACCTCAACAAGAGTACCACCAGCAACCTTCTGCTTGTTAATTCTGTTCTTTATGATTGAATTGAGAAGCTGCTCAACCCGTTTTGACTGAATAGGGTCACCAAGTGGAATGCGGAAGTTCCCTTCAGCATCAACAGAGCAGGCAAGAAGAAGGTCTACCCCATAACGAGGATTGCTGAGTATCTCTCGCTGAAGAATCTTGGAAATAAGAACATTGCTGTCTGCAATAGACATTCCTTCCACAAGACCAAGTTCCTTTCTGAGTTCCTCGACACTCAGGTCAACCATCTTCTTGGTGTTCTCTTCCCAGTCTTTCCTTATCTCCTCAGCACTCTTCTGAATGATTTCTCCAGTAGCTGGGTCTGTATACTCATACACAACAGGCTGGCCATCATAGCTGGTTTCAAGGTCTGAAGGCATCAATGCCCTGATTTGTGAGCCCCACTGAAGGCTTCCATGCATAAAGTGCTCTGGAACTGACTGCTGGGTGGTGTAGTCCTCAGCATCAAGAACATCAATGTAATTTTCATCGTATGCACCACCAAGCTTTCCGCCTTGATAGATAAGAGATTGAATCTTCTCAGTGGCAAGTCTCTGTCCA
>Ga0326513_10001891_pt1 | contig 15756 bp, 16 predicted proteins | sample 2_2465_0518_D_FD_203654 | JGI IMG/M metagenome (GOLD analysis project Ga0326513, IMG submission 203654) | Bovine rumen microbial communities from UC Davis, California, United States - 2_2465_0518 | ecosystem: Host-associated > Mammals > Digestive system > Stomach > Rumen | place: USA... | reverse complement strand
GAGTTGCGGATACTGTAATAAGCATATCTCTTTTGGTCGCATTCCTCTTATGAGTCAGCTTCATTAGTGTCCCGTTAAAATCGGGACTTATCGTTGTAACTTATTGAATTTTAATGTGTTGTGACGCTATTCAAAGTAAATGGATTTGAAATGAAACATCAGGCAATAATTGAAGAAAGGCGGAAAGCCTTCTCTCATTTTCAACTCGTTAGAGTTTGTGTGAATGAATTTCTTATCCATTTGCAATTTTAACGGGACAGTAGTGATACTATATTATTTTTCTCCATTGGCCTTACCAATTAGTTTCTGGATTCTTGAATGTATGGCGCCCTCATTACGTTTGAACATAGACATAAGTTCTTTTATGCTTCTGTTTTCATAATATAGAGCAACAAGTAGTTCATCATCCTCAGTACTCCATGGTTTATAGGCATTAGAAAATTGCTTGCGTTTCTCATTAAGCGTATAGGCTTTCTCTTGGGGCTTTTCCTCTTGCTGTATGAACATAGAAATATTGAAAGACAATAAAGGATATACATAATCATCTATCGATTGATTTCCTGAGGTGATGGAAGCGATTTTCTCTAAAGGGATTTTGTAAAGATGTTCTGGATTGCATGGCTCACCGCCTACGCCAAGGATTATTGTTACTGGCATGTGTCGAACTTCGGAGAAATGCTTATACTTCTCAATCCTTCTTGTCGGAAACAAGTCCTTGCCCCAGTCATGACTTCGTCTCTCTCGCCACTTACATTCTACGGCAAATTCGTTTTGCCTGTATCGGAAGACGAAATCGGGATTGCTGTTATTTTTGGGCTGAATCATTCCATACGACTTGTCACCCTGCCATTCTTGTAAAATGAGTTCATCACCTTCCTGAAGGTTAAACAGGCTTAGCACATAATCCTCAAACTCTCGTCCTTTTAGTAACTCTTCTTGTTGCGTAATGGAATGAAGGCGAGCATAGACAGCAGCGTATGTCCTTTGCAACTCCTTATGAATGGCATGGATTCCCATGTCATCATAAAACATCCGAAGCAGCATCTTGTCCTGTGCCACAGTCCATCGTTCATGGTGCGCAACTGGTTCTGTTTCCATCAAATATGTATTTTTATCAATAAGATTTACAACATCCTTTCGTCCTGCCAACAGAGGAAACACGCTGCCATTTTTGTTGATATAACCACAAACGACATGCTGGCAAAGCGATATTACATATTCATTTCTCAGTCTGGGCGTAGCTCCTTTTTCTATTGGCTCATCACGCTTTAGAACAACAATGTACATTCTGTTTTTTTTTAGTGCCTGCTCTATCTGAATGTTATTTACGTCAGCGAAGCGGTTCATGACAAACAAAATGGTAGGAACTTTAGCAACGAGCAGTGCTTTCAACACCTCCGATTCCATGTCGGTGGAATTGAAGCAAACTATGCAATCCCTCTCCGTAAGGCTGTCTGTCCATTTGAACACATAGCCATATAGTCCTATCGGAGTCATCTTGGAACAGAGGAATAATGTTTTTTCTCTTTTCATCAAATTTTGATTGCCTTTAGTCTCAATTATCTGCATAGTCTAATATTTATGTTTCTTTAGTATCACACCGCGAACGCCACCATTGGGATGAGGCGTGTCACCCTTGTAGCGGGGAATCAGGTGCATGTGGCAATGGAAAACAGACAGCCTAGCAACCTCGTTCACATTGATGCCGACGTTGTAGCCGTCTGGAAGGAAACGCTCGTCCACCTTCTGCTTCAGATAGATGGCGAGAGCTGCGCTGTCCTTGCCGCCTGATATACCTAATATATATCTTACATTCATTCTGCCTCTACTATTTCATTTTTAATGGCATCCATCTGTTCTACGAACTTTTTGAAGCCATAGTTGTATTGAGAGATTTTCGGAATATCCTTCCTCTTCATCTTTTTCAGGACAAATTGATAGGTACTTCTCGCATTGGCACCATTCTTGCCTTTTTCGGGTATGTAGTACCCGCCCTTGTCTTTACGCAGTTCTTGATTAAGTTTATCTATGCAACCAGTAGTTGCACAAGCCCGTTTGTCGGAATAGAACAAAGGCAGAAACCAACATTCTATTTCTTCAAAACAGACGGCAAAGATAATACGTTCTTTATTCGCCTCATAGAAGTCCTGGTCAACGCCTTGTAGCAATCGGGTAACGATGTCATCGTATATTTCCACATCGGGCCGAGGCTGGTTCTTCTCGTCTGTTTTCTTGATGTCAAAGCCTTGATTATCGCATTTGTCAGTATCTATCTGAACAATCAGGTTGTCGTTACTCTCCAGAGCCTGTTTAAACACCTCTGTATTGCAATGAGAAAGCACTTCTGTCCAACCGCCAGAACCCTCTTGTACTGTATGACCGTGACTTTTGTCAGTACGGGGCTGGATGTCGGCAAAGTAAACATCTTCCTGACTTATTTTTTCAACGATGGCATGTAGAGATAGGTTCTCTGATATACCCTCACATATAATTGCGAATGATGTCATAGTGATGCCATTAAAAGTTGTTAGGCAATCCGCCAATGAAACCACGTAACCAGAGTTGTGATAAGGTTAAATCGCTGTTAACGACCTGTTCCTTCTTAAGAGTTCTTACCTTTGTATATCCATCGATGGAACGCTGCACCACCATTAGCTTCTGTTCGTCATCACGGAGATCAAGTCCGTCCAAAATTGCGGGATTATGGGTTGTGGCAATGATTTGCTTATCGTGCTTCTTCGCCAGTTCTATAAGTCGTTTAATTACTTCTCTGCAGAGCTTGGGATTGAATGCTGTATCAATATTCTCGATAGCAAAAAACTTTGGAGTCTCGTCGGATATGACAAGTGTAAAATAGAATAGCAGATAAAGGAAACCTTCGTTTGTGCTGCGCTGGTCAAAGATATTGAGAGTGTCTGACAAATAAATGTCTTTGAGTTTTAGATTAAATTCCATCGATAACTGACCTGAAGGAACTTGCATATCATCGAACCAGTCAAGAACTTTCAGGTTTGCATTTATCTCATTAAAAGCATCTTCTCCTTCAGGCCTTTGCGACATTTCTTTTAAATAAGCGAACAAGCCTTCACCATGGAGCCCCATGGGATATGTTCGGTTTGAGTCATCAGCCTTTCGTAATTTGCTTTCTTCTAATGAATAAATGAGGAACTGGCCTAATCCAGGAATTTCATCGTCTCCTTCTCTTTTCTCAACCATCCACTTTGCCGGCTTTCCGTTTTTATTGTAACAAATATCATACGACAAAACATGATCGTTGTCATATGACAAGTGTACTCCTTCTGCATCTATGTCTTCGAATGCAGGCAACATCAAATGCGGCTGAACAATACGGATGCCACGATTGGCAAAATACTCGTAATCCAGTTTATCGGCATAAGCAGCAGCACCCAAGGCAATGCCTTCAAGAATGTTTGACTTACCACACCCGTTTGCGCCAATCAGAAGGTTGAATCTTCCGAGCGGTAAACTCACATCTACTACGGATTTGTAGTTTTTTATAGTTACATTACTTATCATATTTGTTCCATTCTTTATTTTTCAGATTGTATCACCAAACTTGCTATTCACTAATTCGCTCAATTCCACCTCCAGCAGCTTCGCAATCTTTATATACGTCTCCATAGGAGGCTGACAAGCGTTGGTACACCACTTGGAAACAGTCGCAGGATCTTTCCCCAACTGCTCAGCCAGCCATTTGTTGGTCCGCTTCTTCTCGACCAAAACCACTTTGATCCGATTAATGTCTTTATCCATCTTGACAATTGGTTGGTAAATAATTGAGGCAAAGATACAAAGAATTATCCAATTGTCATGCGAAAAAACGAAAAAACTGACGAAAAATTTCAATTCTATTGCTTTTTCCTCACTTTTCGTGCCAAAAAGAGGTCTTTCCCCTCTCAACATCAGTTCACTGCCCCACGAACGTATGTCATCCCCCTTATATATTCATTACATTCGTTACACAAAATGTGGCATAACATACAGATATACAAATTGTCATGGAGATTATCTGAATGAAACAAAGGTCATATCGACCCAAAAAATGATCATAAAGATTTGGTGTGTTACTGTTTTTTGTATACCTACTCTATTTTTCCTCTTTTTTGCACTTATAGGGGTGTTATATCGATAACATTTTGTATCTTTGCACGAGATTTGAAGAGATGGAAATAAAGATAACATATAGACGGACAAGTCGGTTGTCGATGCGCATCGTGAAGAATGGCGATGTGCATGTGTCGGCACCTATCGTAATGCCTCGCGAGAAGGTGATGGCATTCATCGAGGAGCATAAAGACTGGATCAACGAGGCCAGGAAAAAGACCTTAGAACGTCAGAAGAAACGGGCTGCGTTCTACAATAAACTACCACTAGCCACTCGCGCCCAAGCCGACGAAGCACTGAAGCGGTTGAAGGCACTTGTGGAGCCGATGATAGAACGCCATGCGAAGGAAATGGGCGTCCAGCCGAGCGTCGTCTATTACAAGCCCACCATCTCTCGCTGGGGCCAGTGCAACGTGAAAGACCGCAGCATTTGCATCTCGGCCTACGTCCTGCTGTTGCCGGAATGGTGCGTCGAGCACGTTGTGGTTCATGAGCTATGTCACCTCTTGGAACCCAGCCACAACGCCCGCTTCCATGCCCTCATGGACAAGTATTTCCCTCGTTGGCGCGAGGCTCGCAAGGAGACTCACAGGCTTTGCCTGTCTCTCTAATAATCATCGACGGCGGACACTCGTACATCACCCTTGCATGGTTGGTGCGGATGAGCTGGCTGTCGAGACGCTGGCCTGACGTGCGGTCGATGATATCGCGATAGACCTCGCCGTTACGATAGACCACACCATTCTCACGCGAAAAATATTCGTTCTCAGCATGGATATGGAAGGTGTGGGGTTGCTGTTCTTTGGCCCGCAGTTCGCCACACAGATATTCGTCATCTGTCCAAAGGCGGAGCTGATAAGTGTTCTGGGTGTCGTTACGAAACCTATAGTCGATATAGTTGTACGAGATGCTGGTGCCTGTGCCGAAGGGAATCTGTCGGCCAAAGTCGGGGAACAGGTCGAGTCCGTCGTGGTGGTGATGCTCCGTGATGGTCAGTTCGCTGTGCAGCACGAGCCAATGGATGAGGTTCGACAACTGGCACATGCCGCCGCCGATGCCCTGCGAGGGTTTGCCCTTGGCGATGGTAAGCCCCTCCTTATAGCCTTTCCGCTTGGTCGTCCGTCCGATGAGTCGCCAAACGGAGAACGTCTCGCCGGGATGGATCACCAGCCCGTCGATATGCTTCACTGCCAGAGCCAGGTTCGTCGCCTTGTTCTCCTGCAACTGCATGTTGACATTGCCCAGTCGCCGACGGATAAGCGAGTTGTGGCGATAGACCACCACAGGCAAAGACTCCGCCGTGCGCACGTTAGCAAACTGCGTCTTCCGCAGCAAGTCCTGAACGTGGCGCTTCAGGATTTCCTTCTCCATCGACAGCCGATAGGTGAAGGGCGATATCTCACAAAACAGTTTTCGTTCCATGTCTTTTTATAACCCAAAATAGCCAGAGACATGAAGCATGGAGAGGAAATAGACCATACCGACATAGTAGCGCCATTTGCCTGTTGGCGGCTGGACATCCCAAAGGCGCTGCACATATTCGCGAGCCAGGGCGCGATCCTCTTCACTATCGCTGTCGGCCAGCGCAAAGGCTCCCACGGCATTAGCTCCTGCCATACCCTCGGTGTAGTTGCCCGTAGGATCTGTGCCGTCGAGATTAAACTGTCCAAAGTTGAATCCTTCGTCCTTAAAGAATGTCAGCAGTCGGCGCATCATCGTGCGCTGGGCATCCTTTGCCTCGCCCGTAAGATAATAATCCATGCCGACGTTCATCGCGCAGCGGATGGCATCATACTGATAGCGGTCGGTATTGTAGCCGAAGTTCGGACGGCGATAGGGCTTGCCGTCGAAGAGGCAGTAGTCGGGATAGAGGCCAGTCAAAGAGTCCTGTGAGGCCTCCAGCAGCCAACGGGCCTTGTCGGCAGCCTCGCGCCAGAAGTCGTTCTTCGCATCGGCCTTCTCTGCCCAGAGGTCGAGGAAGGCTGGCAGACAATAGGACGGATCACTGTACCAGTGAACCTCCTCATTAGGTACGAAGGTGACAAGTTGCGTTGAATCGTCGTAGAGGTTATAGACGCCTGTTGCTTTGCCGTCCTTTGAGGTTACCTTGTGAAGGATCTCGTTGGCATCGGCAGCATACTGCGGTTCGCCCCATTTCTCAGCAGCGAGGAAGAGAGCCGTAACGAAATAGATCTCTCCATCGGAGGCATTGCTCTGCCCGATCTGCTTGCCGTCGAGACCGCATTGCCAGCAGAAATAGCCGTCCCAAGGACTGTCGGCGGGATATGCCATGTAGGTCTTGGCCCATCGCCAGAGTTTGTCGAACACTTCGCGCTTGTCCATCTGCACGCTGATCATCATGCCATACGACATACCCTCAGTGCGAACGTCATTACTGCCAGTATCTACGATGATGCCCATCGAGTCGCCCACCTCATAATAGACGCATTTCTCGCCGTCGGCATCATACTTGCTGATGTCACCAGGTGTAAAGAAGTGTGTCCATACGCTGTCGATACGTGCCTTCACCTCAGCATCGCTCTTGCCGAGCAGTGTCGAGAAGAGGTTATTTGATGTTATTGTTACAGTCTGCTGCTTGTTTCCACAAGCGACGAACAGCGCGACTGTCAGCACAAATGCTGAAACCTTCATGTACTTCTTCATGTCTACTTATCTATTTGCTTTTACCGCTACCTACGACTTTCGAGATATCCATAATCATACCACCATTACCGCTCATAATCTGAGGCATCTTGCCGTCCCATTTCTCAATCATATCCTCCTGAACAATCATCGGTGAAAGCGAAGCAGCAATCGTGCGGTTATAGTAAGCCTCAGCATCGGCCTTAATCTTCATGGCCTTCGCGTTACCCTCGGCCTTGGCAACGGCAATCTTGGCGTTGGCCTCAGCCTCCTTCACCTCGTTTTCTGCCTTCAGGGCACTCTGGATGGCGGTGTTCTTGGCGTCGATCATCGACAACAGCGATGATGGCGGCGTAATCTTCGAGGTAAACTCCTCCACAAGGAATCCCTCAGACATCAGTGATTTCTCCAGACGACTACGCACATCACGCTCGAAGTTGGCTCGATTCGACATCAAAGAGTCAGAGGTGTACTGGTTGGCGCAGGTACGATAGGCTTCATAGATACAAGTACGAATATAGCCCTCTTCGAGTTCCTTCACGCCTACACGATATTTCGTGAAAATGTCGCAGGCCTTATCAGGATTAATACGATAGGCGATGGTAGGATCCATCTCAAAGAGCGATGCATCCTTGGCGTTTACTGAGAATGTCTCGTACTGCTTGCGCTGTGTAAACGTAGGATAAGTGAAGACGTTGGTGGTGATGGGATTATAGAAAACCCAACCCTTACACGTCCCTTCTACGCCGCCATAATCCTGCTCGTTGAGCGACCATTTGTGGAAACGAATGCCCACCTCACCAGAGTCAACAACTGTGCAACAGGTGGCAAAAAGAATTAAAATCAAGGCTATGCTACCTCCAACATAAGCCAGAATACGATAATACTGTTTCATTATGCTTGTTTCTTAATGGTTATTTGACTTTATCTGTTTACTCCATAGGGAAGAGACCATAGAGCTTGGCGTCGATCATATCGGTGACCTGTTTCAGGTCATCGGGGTTGTCGCCAAACTTGCAGGTATCACCATCGACGATTATCAACTGGCCTTTATAAGAGGCTATCCAGTCTTCATAGCGCTTCTCCAGACCCTGCAGATAATCAAGACGCATCGTCTGCTCGTATTCGCGACCTCGCTTCTGAATCTGTGCCACTAGTGTGGGAATGCTCGAACGGATATAAATCATCAGGTCAGGAAGACGTACCAGTGACATCATGAGATTGAAAAGATCTGTATAGTTATCAAAGTCACGATCGCTCATCATCCCCTGACCGTGCAGGTTGGGTGCAAAGATGCAGGCATCTTCGAAGATGGTGCGATCCTGGATGATAGTATCCTTGGACTTGGAAATCTCCACTACCTCCTTGAAACGTTTGTTGAGGAAATAGACCTGAAGATTAAACGACCAACGAGGCATGTCGGCATAAAAATCTGCCAGATAGGGATTATTGTCTACAGGTTCGAAACGTGGTGTCCAGCCATAACGGTGGGCGAGTAATTTTGTCAGGGTGGTCTTTCCACTACCGATGTTTCCAGCTACTGCGATATGCATATTATAAGGAGTTAAAGGAGTTAAGAAGTTAAGAAGATAAGAAGTTAAGAAGATAAGAAGTTAGGGAGTTAGGGAGAAGAGTCCGAAGAGAGAGGAATCGATGCGATCGATGATTTTTGCCAAATCCTTGGGATTGTTCTTAAAGTCAAGATCGTCTTTCTCTACAATCATCACACGACCTTTGTACTTGTTAAAGATGAAATCGTCGTAACGGCGATTAAGGTTCTGCAGATATTCCAGTTGTATGGTCTGCTCATAGCTGCGTCCACGCTTCTGGATATTGCCAACGAGATGTGGCACAGAGGCGCGAAGATAGATCATCAAATCAGGTATCTGCACCAGATGCATCATCTGCTCGAACAGTTCCATATAGGTCTCGTAGTCGCGGTCTGAGAGATTACCCATATCGTGATTGTTGGCCATAAAGACATGCACACCTTCGAAGATGGTGCGATCCTGGATGATGGTGTGGTCAGCTTTTGAGATAGCTATCAAGTCACGAAAACGCTCTTTCAGGAAATATACCTCCAAGTTAAAGGACCAACGGTGGATATCCTTGTAATAATCCTCCAGATAGGGGTTGTGGTCTACGGATTCGAAGCGAGCCTCCCATCCGTAGTGTTTAGCGAGCAGTTGGGTCAGTGTAGACTTTCCGCTGCCAATATTCCCTGCAATGGCGATATGCATAGACTACTACTTGAGTTTCGAGGTCATAGGACTGCGTACACCCCTATAGCTGTTCAGGAAAGCCTTTGCGGAGCCAAAGCTGAGGAACATGTCGAGACGAACGGGAATATGATTCTGGTCGTCGGTGACATAGAAACGGATCAATTCATGCGACTTGCCATCTTCGCGCTCATAGAAAGAAAAGACCAGACAGCGGAACTTCTCTTTAGTGCCGTTGATCTTGAAGTTCTCTTTACCTCTGAATTCGAGCCACGAGTTCGACAGACGGTGGGCATCACTGATTGGCATGGAAATCACCTGACCCTTCTTGATCTTCGAGGCATCGAAATTACGAGCACGGAGGAATATCGACATCATGTCGTAGATACAATTCTTATAGGTACTGGTCTTCCAGAGGTGCTCGGCATGAGTGGTGATGCGATGCTTCTTCAACTGGCAGTTGCCATTAGGATAGCTGTACCATATCTCATCAACATAGTAGCTTTTTCCTTCACGAGCGCCTTTTCTGAAGTAAAGCGGCGAGAGGTCGGGATTACAATAGCTAAGCAGTGTATCGCGCATCATGAAATACTTGTCGAGTTTACTGTTACCTCGAGTGATGAGGTATGACTTCCAGGCATCCTTCCCTTCAAACTTTACCATCTTCGTGTCCATCGATGCTGTGCCGACTTTCATCCATACAAACTTCCAGTTGAAGTAAAGGTCGTAGTCGAGCTCTTCACCCGACTTGAAGGCCGTATTTTCTATGCCACACTGGGCAAAAGAAGTGAATAGTGAACAGTGAATAGTGAACAGTATCAAAAAGATTCTTTTCATATGCCGTTTATTTTCCTAAGTTTATTCCTTTTGTTTTGAGATATTCTATGCCGAGTTCCTTGGCACGCTCAAGATTGCGGTTCTTTAATTTCTTGGCCTGATCGGGCTTCTGTTTGGTAATCGCCTGAGGCTTCTGCTGGAAACGAGGCTTGGCAGTAAGGTTCCACGACTCTGTAACATCCCACTTCTCCTTACATTCCAACTCCCTCGGATAGTAATAGACGGGCTCTGCCTGTAAGTCGGCATCATAGTCGCCTGTATCCCAAATACCGTTGCCGTTCAGGTCGATGAAGGCTCGGAAATAATAAGTGCCAGGTGTGATATAATAGAACTCTGCCGTTCCGTTTTTAACACGAACCTGCTTCATGGGTGTATCCGACGAATTCAGCATTTCGACAACGATAGAGGTGTCTGGCGCATTTACACCACTGATGTTCAGGAACACCGTACTGTACTCCTCGATGGCCTTGACCTTGATGCCCAGTTTATAAGCATTGGACGCCAACCCATAAATATCTACGAAAGCAGCTGAGTCGATTTCGAGACTGTACTCCAAACCTGGCTGCCATTCTGCAAGAACCTCATAGACGCGGATATTCTCCTTGGATTGTCGGAAAACAACATCAGCTTCATACCACAGTGTATCAATCTTGGAGTAGAGATGAACAGCCGACGTATCGCAATGAGACAGTGGAACAGGCATCTCGACAGTTGTCTTGGCATCTGGAGCCAGAGCGGCTGCAATCGAGTATTTGGGTTCCAGAGGCTTGACGGGATAGATTGAATCGTAATTCTCCTCCCGCTTCTTTTTCTTCTCCTGTTCCTTCTGCCACTTCTCAATCTCCTTGGCTTTTTCTTTCAACCGTTTAGCGTAAGGCACTTTGGCTGTACCCATAATGGTATCCGTCTTCAGCTGCAGGACGCCAAGCGTATCTGTCGTACGGTATTGAATCTCCATCTCCAATGAATCCGTATTGACCAACAATGTATCGCGCAACCAGTAATGAAGGGTATCTTGCTTTTCGTTAGTCTCGAGGACAAAAGCGTCATCGGCATTAAAGTTCAAACCTCTGATGACGGGCAACAGAGAATCGCCATAGGTGAAGTACATCGAGAACTTATTGGGTTCTATGCGTTCTGTCTTCAACAGCATACGATCCGTCTGTTTCTGGGTAAATGCCAACAAAGCGATATCGTCAGGCAGGAAGTGAGTATAAGGTACCTGCAGCAAGGCATCGATATGAAGAGAATCACGCCAGACGGTATCAACACGTGTGTCTGGCTTCGAACTGGGCTCGAAGGTATCATGACTGAAGGCAATCATCTCACTCTTCTGCGTGAAGCGGAAGTCACCATCGGCATCCTGCAAGGCATAGGCGTGATAGGTGCCTGGGGCAACACCTTTCACCACAAAGTGTCCAGAGCCGTCAGTACGTGAGACGCGCATGAGTGGTTTCGTCTTAAAGGCAGAGTCAGCCAGATCATCGTAGAGACCGACGAGGATACCCTTGACTGGTTCAAGGTTGCTGGCATCGAGCACATAACCTGACACCTCGAAGGTATCGATGCGCTCACCTGTAGAGAAGCTATAGGTGTAATTACCCATCGGATTGCCTTCATTATTGTCGCTGATGGCATCACTGAAGTCAATGGTATAGGTGGTATTCTCCTTGAGGGTGTCTTTCAGCTCTACCACAATCTTCTTACCGGCAGCCTTGATTTCTGGCATCTCCAATTGAGGGGGAGAGACGATAACCTTATTCGTGGCATCCTGTAGCTTGATATACTCATCGAAGTAGATTGTCACTTTCTGTGTCTTGACATTCGTGGCCTGGTCTGCTGGTGTAGCTCCAACCACCTTTGGAGGATCATCGTCGTACCAACCACCATCAGGCTGCCCCATTCTGGCGCAAGCTACTAAAAGTAAAAAGGTAAAAAGGTAAAAAGGTAAGAAAAGTCCCTTGCCTTTACATCTTCTGCTTATCATTGTTATGATATCTTTCATTTTTTACTTTTTTACTTTTTTACCTTTTATTCAGCGTCAGCAGTTGTTCGATGGTATCGCGATTGTTGCTCAGACGAGGCACTTTATGCTGTCCGCCTAACTTTCCACGCTGCTTCAGCCAGTCGTTAAACAATTGGGGACGAGCCTCAACGATCTCGAGAGGCTGGAGTGTGATGTTCTTATAGCGCTTAGCCTCGTAGTCGCTGTTAATCTCCTGCAGACGCTTGTCAAGCAATTCTGCGAACTGCTGAAGATTCTCAGGCTGCTTGGCAAACTCGATGAGCCACTGATGGCGGCACTTCGCATCAGCATCCATAAAGACTGGGGCTGCAGTGTATTCAGACACCTCCGCACCTGTCTGCTCACAGGCATAGGCCAATCCCTTCTCGGCATTATCCACAATCAACTCCTCACCAAAGGCATTGATGAAATGTTTCGTACGACCAGAGATGATGAACTTATAGGGGTTCGTTGAGGTGAACTGAATGGTGTCGCCAATCTCATAGCGCCATAGTCCGCAGCAGGTAGAGATGACCATCGCGTAGTTCTTGCCCGTCTCCACAGCCCAAAGGGGAACAGGATCACCTCCGTCCATCGGTATGAACTCATAGAACACATCGTAGTCGAGCATCAGGAGCATCGACTTGTCCGACGGGTCATTCTGGAGTCCGAAGAATCCCTCGCTGGCATTATAGGTCTCCATATAATGCATCTTGGGCGAAGTAATGAGTTGTTCATACTGTTTGCGATAGGGTGTAAAGGCTACGCCGCCATGAAAGAACATCTCAATGTTGGGCCAAACTTCTTCCAAGTGGGTCTTGCCTGTAATCTCCATCATACGTGTCAGCACAGAGAGCATCCATGAAGGTACACCAGAGATGTTGGTGACGTTCTTGTTCATCGCCTCACGGGCTATCTTATCGCGTTTGATTTCGAAATCACTCAACAGGGCCGTCTTCTTCTTGGGCACACGCACCAAGTTTGCCAACGGGTTGATATTCTCGATGAGAATAGCACTGAGGTCGCCCACCAGCGAATCTTTCACGTTATAGTTGGGCGCATGACTGCCACCAAGAATCAAGGACCTTCCGTCGAAGATTCTCGATTTGGGATTATTCTGCAGATACATGGCCACAGCATCGAAACCACCTTGATAGTGCATCCGCTTCAGACCTTCACGGCTGACGGGAATGAACTTCGATTTGTCATTAGTAGTACCCGAGGATTTCGCATACCATTTCACTATGCCTGGCCAGAGCACATCGGCCTCACCATGACGCATGCGATCAATACTGTCTTTCAATTCCTCATAGGTATTGACAGGAATATTGTGGACGAAATCTTCATAGCCCTTCATCGCTGTGAAGGCATGATTTCGTCCGTATTCCGTCTCTTTGGCCTCATGGATGAGTCGGCTCAGCACCTCTCTCTGCAGGGCCTCTCCCCCACTCTGGTGCTTCTCCAACGCCCGCTGACGAGACTCAAAGACTTTTCTTACTATACCAGTAATACTCATGATATAAATTGCGCAATTTTGGTGCAAAATTACGCAATTCCATTGTAACGGGGGAATAATTTACGTTATTTTTATATAATAAGGTATAATTATTTCTCCGCGAAAGCTGCTGCCTCGGCCTCTGCGATAATATCCTCACGGGATTTTTCCTTATGAGTGATATCAGAGAGGTCGAATTCGTCATCTAACTGAGAGTTTAGAGTGGAGAGTGGAGAGTTATGATTACTCTGCTGTGGAATACTCTCGCTCTTTTGGTAATCATAACTGTCAACTGTCAACTGTTCACTGTCCTTTTTTTCAATGATAAAGTCCTGCTGTTCCTTCTCTGGATCAGGCACGAGCATTGTGGGCTCCTCCTCCATCTTCGTACGATCTGACTTTGCCTTGAAAATCTGTTCTACGAACTGTGGCTCACGCTTCAGCTTCTGAAGGGTTTCCTTCGATGCATTCTGCTGAGCTTCTTTCTTTGAAAAGCCTGAACCTTTCTCGCCCTCTACGCCTTCAAGCACTACTTGGAAACTGAAGATAGGACTGCCGTTGTCATCCTTCTTCTGCTTCAGCATCCGATAGTCCATACGGACCTTGTTCTTCTGACTCCACTCTAAGAGTTTCGACTTGAAGTTGACTTCCTTGAAGGCCACTTTGTCGAGGTTGATGTACTTTCCCAGCACCCTGTTCTCCCAGAACCACATACAGGCATCGTAGCCTCTGTCCAGATAAATGGCACCCACAAGAGCTTCAAAGGCATTACCACCTACGTAGCTGTTGTGAGAATTACTGTGGCCTGCTGAGAGGATCAACTGCGAAAGACCCATCTCGGTAGCAAGTTTACCCAAAGTCTCGCGTGATACCAGTTTACTACGGGTATTTGTCAAGAATCCCTCACGTTTACCTTCATAGTGACGATAAACGATATCACCCACTGCTGCATCCAGGATGGCATCGCCCAGGAATTCCAAGCGCTCATTGTTGAGCGGCTTACCCTTCTCGTTGCGTCTGCCAATGCTTTTGTGCATCAGTGCCTGACGGTAATACTTGATGTCGTGAGGATAGAAACCCAGTATCTCGTAGAGAGCAGAAAAAAGCTCCTTATCCTTGCGGAAAGGGAGCTTTATCCTGTCAATAAAATTATTAATCCACATATTTTTTAAATACCACACAAGCATTGTGACCGCCAAAGCCGAAGGTATTGCTGAGACCAGCACGTACCTCACGCTTCTGAGCCTTATTGAATGTGAAGTTCAGATTGTAGTCGATCTCTGGATCCTCATCGCCATCCTCGTGGTTAATGGTGGGAGGAACGATATCGTTCTTCACTGCCAGCACCGTAACCATAGCCTCAACAGCGCCTGCTGCACCAAGCAGGTGACCAGTCATCGATTTTGTGGAAGAAATATTCAGTTTGAAGGCAGCATCACCAAACACCTCCTTGATGGCCTTAGCCTCAGAGATATCACCCACGTGGGTAGATGTGCCGTGAACATTGATATAGTCGATATCCTCTGGCTTCAACTCTGCATCCTCGAGGGCGTTCTGCATCACGAGCTTGGCACCAAGTCCCTCAGGATGAGAAGCAGTGATATGATGAGCATCAGCACTCATACCTGCACCAACCATCTCTGCATAGATCTTCGCACCACGAGCCTTAGCGTGCTCCAGTTCCTCAAGAATCAGGCAACCGGCACCCTCGGCCATGATGAAACCATCACGGCTGGCACTAAACGGACGGCTAGCCTTCTCTGGTTCATCATTACGGGTAGAGAGGGCATGCATGGCATTGAAACCACCTACGCCACAAGCGCAGATAGCAGCCTCAGCACCACCAGCAACGATGGCATTGGCCTTGCCAAGACGAATCAGGTTGAAGGCATCAGCCAGTGCATTCGATGAAGAAGCACAGGCAGAAGCTGTGATATAGTTGGGGCCGTGGAAGCCATACTGAATCGAAATCTGACCTGCTGCGATGTCAGCAATCATCTTCGGAATGAAGAAAGGATTGAACTTAGGACCATCGGCCTCATGTACACCATAGTACTTTACTTCGTCCTCGAAGGTCTTAATTCCACCGATACCAACGCCAAAGACCACACCGATGCGGTTTTTGTCTTCAGTATCAAGATCCATCTTGCTGTCATCAACAGCCTGCTGGGCGGCTATCAGGGCCAGCTGGGTATAGCGGTCCATCTTACGAGCCTCCTTGCGGTCGATATAATCATTGATATTGAGGTTTTTCACCTCACAAGCGAATTGTGTCTTAAACAGGCTTGCGTCGAAAAGTGTAATAGGTGCTGCACCGCTGACTCCGTTGAGCAGGTTCTTCCACATCTCATCAGGAGTGTTGCCGACTGGCGTCACTGCGCCAAGACCTGTTACAACTACTCTTTTTAATTCCATAAGCTAATTTTAAAGCA
>Ga0326513_10001890_pt1 | contig 15757 bp, 14 predicted proteins | sample 2_2465_0518_D_FD_203654 | JGI IMG/M metagenome (GOLD analysis project Ga0326513, IMG submission 203654) | Bovine rumen microbial communities from UC Davis, California, United States - 2_2465_0518 | ecosystem: Host-associated > Mammals > Digestive system > Stomach > Rumen | place: USA... | reverse complement strand
GTTATATAACAGTACTGAAAATAATAAAGAAGTTGTTTCTGCTGCTCAGGCTATTGCTCAGGGTATCAGTAAAGACGGTGGTCTTTTTGTACCTCAGGAATTACCTAAGTACACAGAAGAAACTTTCAAATCTTTACTAGGTCTTTCATATAACGAAAGAGCAAAGATTGTGTTCTCTGATTTTCTAACAGATTTCACAGAAGAAGAAATTGCTGATTGTGTTGACAAGGCATACACAGTTGAGAAGTTCGGTTCAGAATGTCCTGCTCCTCTGGTTGCTAAAAAATACAACGGTAACGAAATCAACATTATGGAATTATGGCATGGTCCAACATGTGCATTTAAGGATATGGCACTTCAGATTCTTCCACATTTCCTAACTAAGTCATTAAAGAAAACTTATGATGGAAAAACTGCTGTTATTCTTGTTGCTACATCAGGTGATACAGGTAAGGCTGCTCTTGAAGGTTTCAAAGATGTTGACCACACTAAGATGATTGTATTCTATCCTGAAGACGGTGTTTCTCCAATGCAGAAGCGTCAGATGAACACTCAGAAGGGTAGTAATGTAAATGTTTGTGCAATCAAGGGTAACTTTGATGATGCTCAGACAGGTGTTAAAAAGATTTTCACTACTGATGAGATTGTTGAACTTCTACATAAGAATGATATGCTATTCAGTTCAGCTAACTCAATCAACTGGGGTAGATTACTTCCTCAAATTGTTTACTATATTTCTGCTTATTGTGATTTAGTAAACAGTAAGAAAATTAATATGGGTGACAAAATCAACATTGTTGTTCCAACAGGTAACTTTGGTAACATTCTAGCTGCTTACTATGCATATTGTATGGGTATGCCAGTTAACAAGTTTATTTGTGCATCTAACCAGAATAATGTTCTTACTGATTTTATTAATACAGGTGTTTACGACAAGAACAGACAGTTCTATGCAACTGCTTCTCCATCAATGGATATTCTTGTTTCAAGTAACCTTGAAAGACTACTTTATAAGTTCTCAGGTAATAACGATGAACTAGTTGCAAAGTGGATGAATCAGCTTAAGACTGAAGGTAAGTATGAAGTAACTGATGAAGTTAAGAAAGAAATTACTTCTAAGTTCTTTGGTGGTTTCTGTGATGATACAAACACAAAGGCTACTATTAAAGAACTATTTGATGAAGAAAAGTATCTATGTGATACACATACATCAGTTGCTATTAATGTATATAACCAGTATGTAGAAAAGACAGGGGATAAAACACCTGTTGTTATTGCTTCTACTGCAAGTCCATATAAGTTCTCTCATTCTGTACTTGAAGCAGTAGCTCCTGAAGCTATCTGTGATGATGAGTTCACAATGGTTGATGAACTAAACAAGATTACAGGTGCAGAAGTACCAAAGCCAATTGCTGAACTAAAGAATCTAGAAGTTAGATTTAATAATGTAACAGAGGCTGATAAGATGCCTGAATATGTTAAGAACACATTAGGTATCTAATATGTCTTTATTTTGTATTGCTGACCTTCATTTATCTATTGGTGTTGATAAACCTATGGATATATTTGAAGGTTGGGACAATCATATAGAGAGATTGCTTAATAACTGGAACAGCATTGTAAAAGATGAAGATACAGTTATTGTAGCCGGTGACATTTGTTGGGCACTTAAACTTGATGAATGTTACAAAGACTTTGAGTTTATAAATAATAAACTTAAGGGTAACAAAATTTTCTTGAAAGGAAACCACGATTTATGGTGGGGAACTAAGAAGAAAGTAGATAACTACCTTGAAAAAAATAATTTTAACAAAATTAAGATTCTTTTTAATAATTCTTACAAGGTAGGTAACTATAACATCTGTGGTACTCGTGGATGGAATTTAGAAGTTGACAGTGCTGAGGATGAAAAGGTCCTTAACCGAGAACTTGGTAGATTAAAATTATCACTTGATAGTGTTGATAACGATTTAGAAACAATTGTTTTTCTTCATTATCCACCGGTATTTGGAAATCAGTGTTGTCAAGAAATATTTGATATACTACATAACTACAATATAAAAAAATGTTACTATGGTCACTTACATGGTCGTAAAATTACAAAGTATGCTTTTAATGGTGACTATGAAGATATTAAACTAAAGTTAATATCAAGTGACAGTGTAGCATTTACCCCCGTGCTAATTGCAAAATAATTTGATAAAAACTATGGAAATTATCAAAAGCATATGTTATAATTGTCTAGTTATTTAGTCATAAACAGGAGGAAATATAAAATGAGTCTTAATAATTCAACAAAAACTAAAGAAAACACATACGAAGTAGAAGTATCTGTTGATGCTGAAACTTTTGCAAAAGCTTGTAACAAAGCATACAAGAAGCAGGTTAAGAACATCAATGTTCCTGGCTTTAGAAAAGGTAAAGCTCCTAAGCATATGATCGAAAAGATGTATGGTGAAGGCGTATTCTTTGAAGACGCTATGCAGGATTGTTACCCGGAAGCTCTTGATGCAGCTGCTAAGGAAGCAGAACTAAATGTTATTGCAGTTGAGTCCCTTGAAGCTATGGATGCTTCAGAAAAAGATGGCTTTACTTTCAAGGCAACAGTAATCACATACCCTGAAATCGACATTAACGATTACAAGGGTATCACAGTTAAGAAGAAGTCAACAAGAGTTACAAAGAAGCTTATTGATGAAGAAATCGAAAAGGTTCGTGACAGAAATAGCCGTATGGTAACTGTTGAAGACGGTGCTGTTGAAAATGGCGATATGGTTGTTATCGACTTTGAAGGTATGAAGGATGGCGTTCCATTTGAAGGTGGTAAGGCTGAAAACTACAACCTAGCAATTGGTTCAGGCAACTTTATCCCAGGTTTCGAAGAACAGATTGTTGGTCACAAGACAGGTGAAGAATTCACTATCACAGTTAAGTTCCCTGAAGATTATCAGGCTGAAGAACTAAAGGGTGCTGATGCTGAATTTAAGATTAACCTACACGAAATCAAGAGAAAAGAACTTCCAGAACTTGACGATGAATTTGTTAAGGATGTAAGTGAAAAGGAAACTCTTGACGAATATAAAGAAGAAGTTAAGGAAACTGTTAAGAAGCGTCTAGAAGCTGAACAGAAGAAGGATATCGAAGATCAGGTTATCACAAAGCTTTGTGATGCTGTTGAAGGTGAAATTCCTGAACAGATGTATGACAATGCAGTTAACGAAATGATTCAGGAATTCGATATGCGTCTAAGAAGCCAGGGTATGGACTTTAACACATATATGAAGTATATGGGTGCAACTCCTGACACAATTAAGGAAATGTACAGACCTGACGCTGAAAAGAGAGTTAAGCTAAGACTTGCTCTTGAAAAGATTGCTGAAAAGGAAGCTATTGAAGTTTCAGAAGCTGACCTAGATGCAGAATATACAAGACTAGCTGATCAGTACAATATGAAGGTTGAAGATGTTAAGAAAGCAATCAACGATGAAGCACTATCAGCTGACCTAAAGACACAGAAAGCTATGGATCTTGCAGTAAACAGTGTAAAGGCTGAAAGCAAGAAGGCTGCTGAAGACAAAAAAGAAGACTAATTGAATAAATTTAGTCTATCTAACCTATTATTATAATTGAAAGGATTGATTAGAATGGCATTAGTACCATATGTCGTTGAACAAACAAATAGAGGCGAACGCTCCTATGATATTTTTTCAAGACTTTTAAACGATAGAATTATTATGTTAACAGAAGAGGTAAACAACCAGACTGCAAGTTTGGTTGTAGCCCAACTTCTATACCTAGAAGGTCAGGATCCAACAAAGGATATTAGCTTATATATTAATAGCCCCGGTGGTTCTGTTACTGACGGTATGTCAATTTACGATACAATGAATTACATTAAGTGCGATGTATCAACAATTTGTATGGGTATGGCTGCATCAATGGGTGCTTTCCTACTATCAGCAGGTACAAAGGGCAAGAGATATGCTCTACCTAACAGTGATATTATGATTCACCAGCCAAGTGGTGGTGCTCAGGGTCAGGCAACTGATATGCTTATTCATACTCAGCACATTATTGACACAAAGAAGAAGTTAAACGAGATTCTTGCTGCCAATACTGGTCAACCATATGATGTAATTGCAAAGGATACTGAAAGAGATAACTTTATGACTGCTCAAGAAGCTCTTGAATATGGTCTAATTGATAAGGTTATCACAAACAGATAAAAGGGGAATTAGTTAATGCCAAAGGACGAAAAAGAAATTTACTGTTCTTTCTGTGGTAAACCACAAGATATGGTTGGTAGAATAATATCTGGCAATGGTGTTTATATTTGCGACCAATGTGTTGATTTGTGTATGCAAATATTAGAAGATGGTCTTGAACCTGTTAAAGACCAAAAGAAAGATATTGAAATTCCACAACTTCTTAAACCACAGGAAATTAAGGATGTGCTAGATCAGTATGTTATTGGTCAAGATAGAGCAAAGGTTACTTTAAGTGTAGCAGTTTATAACCATTACAAGAGAGTATTTTCCCTTGATGATGATGTAGAATTTGCTAAGAGTAATGTGCTTTTACTTGGTCCAACCGGTGTGGGAAAAACACTTCTTGCACAAACCTTAGCAAAAACACTTGATGTTCCTTTTGCTATTGCTGATGCAACCACATTGACAGAGGCAGGATATGTTGGTGAAGATGTTGAGAACATACTTCTAAAACTTATTCAAGCTGCTGATTACGATATAGAAAAGGCTGAGCGTGGCATTATCTATATTGATGAAATTGATAAGATTTCTCGTAAGTCTGAAAACCCATCAATCACCAGAGATGTTAGTGGTGAAGGTGTACAACAGGCTTTACTTAAAATTATTGAAGGCACAGTTTCTAATGTTCCACCTCAGGGTGGCAGAAAGCATCCTCAACAGGAATTTATACAGATAAATACTAAGAACATCTTATTTATTTGTGGTGGTGCTTTTGAGGGACTGGAAAAAATTGTTGAGAAGAGAATGAACTCCTCTGTACTTGGCTTTGGTGGCACTATCAGAAGCCGTAAAGAACTTGACAGTACAGATTGGATGAAGGATGTTGTAGCTCATGACCTTGTCAAATTTGGTATTATTCCTGAACTTGTTGGTCGTATTCCTGTTATTACATCTCTTTCAGGTCTTGACGAAAATTCCCTAGTCAGAATTTTAACTGAACCTAAGAATTCAATTGTCAACCAGTACAAGAAGCTGTTTGAACTGGATGATGTTGATCTTGAATTTACTGATGATGCTCTACTTGCAGTAGCTAAGATTGCTAAGGAGCAAAATACCGGTGCAAGAGGTTTGCGTGGTATTCTTGAAAATGTTCTTACCGACTTAATGTTTACAACTCCATCTGACGAAACAATTAAGAAAATTGTTATTAATGCTGATGTTGTAAATGGTAAGGCTAAACCAAAGATTACAAGACGCAGAACTAAGAAAAAGCAACCAATAATTATGGATGAAGAATCCAATACAACAGCTTAAATAAACATACGAAATAGCTGTACTCTTTGGGTACAGCTATTTTTGAATTGAGTGATTATATGAACGATACACCTAATATTGTTGAATTACCGGTTCTACCTCTAAAGGGATTAGTTGTATTTCCGGATATGATTCTACATTTTGATGTAGGTCGAAGGCGTAGTAAAGCTGCTGTAGAAGCTGCTATGCTTAATAACCAAGAAATTATTGTAACCACACAAAAACTAACTTCTGTAAATAGACCAAAACTTGATGATGTTTACAAAGTTGGTGTTGTTTGTAACATTACCCAAATAGTAAATCAACAAGAAGATATTATAAGAGTTACTATTCAAGGTAAATATCGTGGTATTTTAAAAGAGATTACAACAGATACAAATTGCTTATTTGCTAAAGTAGAAGAAGTTCCTAGAAGTGAATTTACTGATAGTGAAAAAGGTGATGCTTTAGTAAGAGCAGTAAAAAATGTATTTGAACAATATATATCAATTACACCTAGTTTTTCAACTGATTATCTTTACAAGCTTAGTCTTTGTAAAGATGCCTCTGAAATTGCCGATTATATAGCTAGTAATATTATTACTGACTATACAAATAAACAGACAATACTCAACATCTTTGATATTGAGGCAAGGCTGGAAGCCTTAATTGAATTACTATTGGAAGAAATCAATGTTATTGAAATTGAAAATGACATTGTAGAAAAAGCCAGACAGAATATAGAGAAAAATCAAAGAGATTATTTTCTAAGAGAGCAACTTGCAGTAATTCAAGAAGAACTTGGTGAACAGGATAATCCTGAATCTGAATCAGAGGAATACAAAAGAAAAATATTAAATTTACACCTTGATGAAGATATTGAAAATACTTTATTAAAAGAATGTGCTAAACTTAAGAAAATGGGTTATTCAAATCAAGAAGCTACTGTTATTCGTACATATCTTGATACTTGTCTTGATTTGCCATGGAATAAGTTTACAACCGATAAACTTGAAATTCATAAAGTTAGAAAGTCTTTAGATAAAGAACATTATGGCCTAAATAAAGTTAAAGATAGAATTATTGAACAACTTGCAGTTAAAATTCTTAACCGTAAGAATAATTCACAAATCATTTGTTTAGTTGGGCCTCCAGGTGTTGGTAAAACTTCTATTGCACAGTCTATTGCTAAAGCTATTGGCAAGAATAGTGCCAGAATTGCCCTTGGTGGTATTCATGATGAAGCAGAAATTAGAGGACATAGAAAGACATATATAGGTTCTATGCCGGGTAGAATTATCAATGCAATGAGAAGTGCAAAGAGTATGAATCCTTTGATTATTCTTGATGAAGTTGATAAACTTGGACAAGACTATAAAGGTGACCCAACATCTGCTTTGCTTGAAGTTCTTGACAGTGAACAGAACAGTACATTTGTTGACCATTACCTTGAAATTCCTTTTGATTTATCTAATGTAATGTTTATCACAACTGCAAATGACTTGTCGCTTATCCCTGCACCTTTGAGAGATAGAATGGATATTATTGAACTTCCATCATATACAAGAGAAGAAAAGCTGAATATAGCTAAGAAACATTTAATTAAAAAGCAACTTGAATTAAATGGTCTTGACAAAACACAGTTCAAAATTACTCCTAAGGGTATTTACTCATTGATTGATTACTATACAAGAGAAGCCGGTGTTCGTTCATTAGAAAGAACAATTGCTTCTTTAATGAGAAAGTCAGCAGTTAAAATACTTATGGAAGAAGTTGACTCGGTTTCTATCACAGATAAGAATGTTCAAGAATTCTTAGGTGCTTATAAATTTACTGATGATACTAAGAGTAAACGCAATGAAGTTGGCGTTGTAAACGGCTTGGCTTGGACTTCTGTTGGTGGTACATTGTTACCTATTGAAGTGGCTTTAATGCCGGGTAAGGGTAATATTCAGCTAACAGGCTCACTTGGTGAAGTAATGCAAGAATCAGCAAAGATTGCTATTACTTGTATTCGTACTATGAGTGAAAAGTACATAATCAATAATGATTTTTATAGAAAAAACGACATTCATCTTCATGCTCCGGAAGGTGCAGTTCCAAAAGATGGACCATCAGCCGGTGTAACTATGGCAACTGCTATATTCTCTGCTTTAACTAATATGCCTGTAAGAAGTGATGTTGCTATGACAGGTGAAATCACTTTAAGAGGTAAAGTTCTTCCAATAGGTGGACTTAGAGAGAAAAGTATGGCAGCCTATAGAAATGGTATGAAAACTATTATCATCCCTTATGACAACATTAAAGACCTTGAAGAAGTTGATGATGTAGTTAAAGAAAAGGTTGAATTTAAACCTGTTAAACATATAACAGAGGTTTTAGAAATTGCAATTTGCAATTACAATAAATCATTTGCAAAAACTGCCAATACATCTGTTAAAGATGGCTTAGTTAATACAATTAGACAGTAGGAGGTAATTATGACTTTTAACAGTGCAGAATTTGAATTTGCTTGTGGTACAAGCAGTCAGTTACCTCAGTCAACTAAACCAGAAGTTATTTTTTCCGGTAAAAGTAATGTTGGTAAGTCATCACTTATCAATAAACTTTGTGGCAGAAAGGCCTTGGCCAGAATTAGCTCAAAGCCAGGTAAAACTGCAACAATTAACTTTTTTGATGTTGATAATTTTCATCTTGTAGATTTACCGGGTTATGGTTATGCAAAGGTAAGCAAAGCTGAAAAACAAAGATGGGCAGAACTAATGGAAGGCTATTTTGACCAAGAAAGAGCATTTTGTCTAGTTGTTCAGTTACTTGATATGCGACACAAACCAACTCAAGATGATATTGGTATGATTAGTTTTTTACACAATAGTGGTTTGCCATTTATTGTGGTTCTTACAAAGCTGGATAAACTAAAGAAATCAGAAGTTAATAAGAATTTAGCTATGATTGGGGAAACTCTAAAAGAGTTTGATGATATAAGATTATTTCCATTTTCAGCACAAACAGGGGAAGGTGCCGAGTCAATAATCGGTGTTATTAATGAAAGTGTTGAGGAATACTTAAAAGATTCAGAGGAGGAATAAAAATGGAGAAGAAGCCATTTATTACTTTGGAACAGGCTAAGGATATTATTAAGGACATTCCTACACCATTCCACATTTATGACGAAAAGGGTATTAGAGAAAACGCTAGAGCACTTAACAAGGCTTTTAGCTGGAACAAAGGTTATAAGGAATATTTTGCAGTAAAAGCTACTCCTAACCCATATCTAATGAAGATTTTACAAGAAGAGGGTTGTGGTATGGACTGTTCTTCATATACAGAACTTGAACTATGTGAGGCTTGTGGTATCACAGGTAGCGACATTATGTTTAGTTCAAATGTTACACCTGTACAGGATATGAAGAAAGCTTATGAACTAGGTGCTAACATTAACCTTGATGATTTAACTCATGTTGAGTTTATCAAAAAGGTTTGTGGTGTTCCAAAGACAATTTGTTGCAGATATAATCCGGGTGGTGTATTCAAACTAGCTGATAGTGAAGAAAAAGTTCAGGTTATGGATACTCCGGGTGACTCAAAGTATGGTATGAGTGAAGAACAAATGGTTGAGGCCTTTACTGAACTTAAAAAGGCCGGTGCTGAAGAATTTGGTATTCACGCATTCTTAGCATCAAATACTGTTTCAAATGAATATTATCCTGAACTTGCCGGTATTCTATTTAACCTAGCAGTTAGACTACACAAGAAAACAGGTGTACATATTAAGTTTATCAACCTTTCAGGTGGTGTTGGTGTTGATTATAAACCTGAACAGCCAAAGAATAATATTGCTATTATCGGTGAAGGTGTTAGAAAGAAATTTGAAGAAATCCTTGTTCCTGAGGGAATGGATGATGTAGAAATCTACACAGAACTTGGTAGATATATGCTTGCACCATACGGTGCTTTAGTTGCTACTGCAATTCACGAAAAGCATATTTATAAGGAATATATTGGTCTTGATGCTTGTGCAGCAAACTTAATGCGTCCTGCTATGTATGGCTCATATCATCATATTACTGTTTTAGGTAAAGAAAATGAACCTTGTGACCATAAGTATGATGTAACAGGTGGCCTATGTGAAAATAACGATAAATTCGCTATTGACAGAATGTTACCAAAGATTGATATGGGTGACATTATCTATATTCATGATGCCGGTGCTCATGGTTTCTCAATGGGTTACAACTATAATGGTAAATTAAGAAGTGCAGAAGTTTTACTTAAGGAAGATGGCTCACATAAGCTAATTAGAAGGGCAGAAACTCCTGGCGATTACTTTGCTACTTTTGATTTTTCTGATGACTTTAAGTTACCAAAGGACTAATTTTTAATTATGCAATTTTCAGAGATTATGATTAATTTCATAATCTCTGTTTTTTTAAAGAGGTGTATTATGTTAAGACAAATACAGTATTTTCATTCTGTTGTGGAGAATAATAGTTTTTCTTTAGCAGCAGAAGAATGTAATATATCACAATCAGCAATTTCACAACAAATTAAAGCACTTGAAAATGAACTTGGTTTTAAGTTACTGGAAAGAAATAATAGAAAGTTTACTTTAACACCGGCAGGTGAGTATTTTTATAAGAAAACATTAATACTTGTTAGTGACTATCAAAAGATAGTAAATGATTCTTACAACATTGCCACAAATAAAAATAACACATTAAAGATTGGATTTTTAAAAGATTATTCAACTGATGAATTGCAAAATACTGTAACTGAAATTATGCAGAAATATCCTAAATTATCATTGGATATTAAAAGGGAAAATCACGAACAACTATATAAAATGCTGAGGGACAGTACTGTAGATTTAGTTTTTAATGACCAAAGGAGAGCCTTTTCTGACGAATATGTAAATCATAAATTAACTACAAAAAGTTGTTATATAGAAGTTGCTAAGAGTAATCCTATTTCAAAATTAAATAAAGTAACATTAAAAGAACTGAAGAATTTGCCTTGTATTCTCATATCAAGTGGAAATGACAGTGAGACAGAAGAAACATTCTATAAGCAAGATATAGGTGTTAATAGCGAAATCCTTTTTGCGAAAGATATTGATGATGCAAAACTAATGGTTATTAGTGGGAAAGGCTTTCTTGTTACAGAAAATAATGCAAGTAATCAGGATAGTCTTACAACTAAAGTTCCTCTATATAGAGATAACGAAGTGATTAAAAGAAACTATTGTGCTTTCTGGAAAAAGGAAAATAGTAATATTTATATTGAAGAATTTGTAAAAATCCTTGAAAAACAACTTAATAAATAATTTATAAGAAATACTTATACGATAAATTTAATTTCATATAAGTATTTCTTATTATTTTATATAAATATTCAAATTGATTTTTCTTATAAATAAATTTATACTTAGAGTATAGAAATTAATTATTTATGAAAAAGAAATGAGGTGATTTTTACAAGAATATGTTTGCTAAATGCCCAACAGGTCGTCCAGGTACTGATGATGAAGTAGCAAATGTAGCTGAATTACTTATGAGTGATAAAGGTGCTTTTATTACAGGTACTGACTTTATGTGCGATGGTGGTGCTACTGCCAGTTATTATTATGGTCCATTAAGACCTTAATTTCTTAATAATCTTATTACCGACTACAGTAAAGTAGTCGGTATTTTTTATATTTGTACAAAATTAATTATATTATAGTGAATGTTTAGTGAAAATTATGTGTTAAACTATTGATTTACTTGACTTTTATACAAATTAGTGTTATACTTCTTAATAGTTCGTTACCGAACTAAGGGGTACTTTATGGAAGCAAATGAACTGTTGTCTGTTGCTAGACAGATTAAAAAATTAATTAACAAAAAAATGGAACCGGTTTTAGCCGATTGTGAATTAAAACCTATCGAAGTTGATATTTTGGTGTTCCTTTATAATCACCCATATGTTGATACTTCAAAGGAAATAATGAAGATATTTCATTTATCCAAAGCTCATATTTCTCATTCTCTTGATAATCTAAGAGAGAATGGCTATATTCGTCTTGCTGAGGACAGTAAAGACCACAGAATAATGCATATTATTATCGAAAAAAGAGCAATGGATATAATTGATAAAGTTGATAAAGTGTATTGTAATTGTAAAGATGTAATTCAAAAAGAAATTACAAAAGATGAAATTTCTGTTCTTAAATCTATAATACACAAAATTAATGACAATGTAGAAAAGGAACTTAACTCATAGTTCTTTAAACGAAGGGAGTTATTTATGGATAAGCTACTTAATTATGCAAAAAGCAATGTTGATTTGTGTGTTACTCATGATTCAATCAACAAAGGCTTATATGCTGAGTATGGTGTAAAAAAAGGCTTAAGAGATGAAAATGGTCAAGGTGTTCTAACCGGACTTACAAATATTTCTCAAATTACTGCCTTTAAATATATTGATGGAGTAAAGACACCTTGTGATGGTGAACTTCTTTATCGTGGTTACGATGTTCAAGATATTGTAAATGGCTCTACAGGTAAGAAGTTTATTTTTGAAGAAGGTGCATATCTTCTATTATTCGGTGAACTTCCAACAGAAAGTCAGTTAAGTAAATTTAAGATTGCACTTTCTGATGGTATGGAACTGCCAACTAACTTTACTCGTGATGTAATTATGAAAGCTCCTACTGCTGACATTATGAACTCTATGACTAGAAGTATTCTTACTTTAGCTTCATATGATAAAGATAAGGATAACCTTGAACTTTCTAATGTATTAAGACAATGTATGATGCTTATTAGTACATTCCCAATGATGGCAGCATATGCATATCACGCATATAACCACTATGAAAATAACGGTAGTATGTATATTCACAGACCTGATCCGGAACTTTCTATTGCTGAGAACTTTCTTCGTATGATTAGACCTGATCAGAAATATACTGAGCTTGAAGCTAGAGTTCTTGACATTGCTTTACTACTTCATATGGAACATGGTGGTGGTAATAACTCAACATTTACAACAAGAGTTGTTACTTCTTCAGGTTCAGATACATATTCAGCTATTGCTGCTGCTATGTCATCACTAAAAGGTAAGAAGCATGGTGGTGCTAACATTATGGTTATGAATATGATGGATGATATTCGTCATCATGTATCTGATTTCTATGATGAAGATGAAATTGAAAATTATCTAAAAAAGATTCTTAATAAAGAAACATTCGATAAGCAAGGTCTTATCTATGGTATGGGTCACGCAGTTTATTCTTTATCTGACCCAAGAGAAAAAGTATTTAAGAGATTTGTTGAACAACTTGCAGAAGAAAAGCATCGTAATGATGATATGACTCTATACAATAACATTGAAAAACTAGCACCAAAGGTTATTGCTGAAAAAAGAAAGATTTTCAAGGGTGTTAGCCCTAATGTTGACTTCTACAGTGGCTTTGTTTACGATATGCTAGGTATTCCTAAGGAATTATACACACCACTATTTGCTATTGCTAGAATAGTAGGTTGGAGTGCTCACCGTATCGAGGAACTTGTAACAACTGATAAGATTATCAGACCTGCATATAAGAGCCTTGTAACAAATAGAGATTATGTAAAAAGAGAGGACAGATGTAATTGAGTAGTATTCAAGAAGATTTCTTTCTAAAGAGTATTAATATTGACAATATATTCAAAACTTTTGAAAAAGCTGATTATCTATTTTTATATAGTATAAAGCATTGTATGGAAAATTCAGAAATTGAAGATGGTGTTTATCTTTCAGATTTAGCTGAATATATGAATATGCCAATTACTGATATTTCTAAGGCAGTAAAAAAACTTCAGCAAAAAGGTTATGTAGAATGGCATACCGATGATAAAAAAGAAAGAACATATATCACTCCTACAACTAAGGCAGTTTCTGAAATGCATAGTCAGAAAGAAAGTTTAGTAAGTGCCTATAGCAAAATTATTGCTAATATTGATGGTGAAGATTTAAAAACAACTATTGATACACTTGCTAAAATCAGAAAAATTTTAGGAGAATAAAATAATTATGGGTCTGTAGAAATACAGACCTTTTTTCTTTTGATAATTATTAGAGACCACTTATGAATTAATTTGACCATATATGACAAAGAGGTTGATTGTTTTAAAAATATTGATTATACTTACTATGTGTAAATACATATTATGCGTGTAAAAAGAAGATATATTAATGAAAAGAGTTATTTCAGTATTACTTGTATTGATAATGTCTGTTTCTGCTTTTTCAGTAGCAAGTTTTAGCGCTACTACTGCAAAGACAGTAACAAAGAAAACGCCAATTATCAGTACACAATTAGTGGCAACAATGTAGAAATAAAGAAATATATCGGTAAGGGTACTGATGTATCAATTCTATCAAAAATTGACTATAAAAAAGTAACTTCAATTTTAGCTTTAATATTACTACCAATCGGTATTTCGATGGCAGAGTCTAATTTACATTTAGATAAACTTCCTTTTGATATTTCTTATATTTGGTTGGGTTCAGCTATTGAAAGACTAGCAGTTGGTACACCTTCAACCGGTGTTATGATTCCATGTACTATTTCTATTCTTGCGTACATTGTAGTTATTTACTTCATTACAATGGCTTCAGTTAAGAAAATTGAAGTTTAATTTAGATATTAAGACAAATTAATAATTTGTTTTTAATATAATATCGTTTTGAGTGTAGAGTTATATTCAAAACAAAAATCATATTTACCATTCCTTCTCAAAGAATGGACCTCAAATTACCTAATGCAAAAGGCTGCACTTTACTGTGCAGCCTTTTGCACATCTATTCTAAATTAAACTAAAATTAAAACAAAAAATATCATATTTGAACTTTAACAACATTAAAATACAATTTAAGTTTTTCTTATGTAAATGTATAATCTAATCATAGAAAAACAGATAACAAAGGAGTAATAAATATGAAAAAATACGCTTTAACAGTAATTGTTCATTTCTTAATCGGAGGTTCAGCTTTTGGCATACTAACATTAATTGATGCAGTTAATGGTGGTGGATTTCATCCTATGCAACAACTAACCTTATGTTCAGCGTTAACTCTCATTTTTGGAGGATACGACTTGATTAACCTTAAGGCGGATGGTGAAAATGCAGTAACCAAGTGTATAAGGAAATTCTTTCTAAAGAAGAGAAAGGCAATTAGCAAATAAGTATTTTTGAGTCTGTGAAATTTTCTCTGTAAATTAAGATTTTCTATGATAATTAGCTTGGTCAAAGCCGCTGCTTTTAGTGGCTTTTGTCGTTTAATAGCAACATTTTTTATGACTAAGAGTTTTCTTATTGATATCAATATTATTTTAATATTCCCAATTATTATTATATGCCGATACTATTCTCCTAAATTAACTTTTTTCACTTCAGTATTTTCTGTAATCTTCTTTCTATTAAATGTATTGAAAATTGCTGTAGATTATTTGTCACAAGTACCTGATGAGTTTTTATCTTTTATTAAAAATATGTCTATAAATCAAGCACCTGTATTGATTGCAATTATTATTTGTGGTATTGCTTGTATTTTGATTTCTAAGAAATGTCATGAGATGGTTGTTGAACAGGATATTATTTCTACCAAGAATGCGTCAGTAAAAACTGAATTAGACCTTGCATCAAAAATTCAGTTAGATATGCTACCAAGTGAATTTCCTGCATTTCCGGATAGAAAAGAATTTGATATATATGCAAGTATGTTACCGGCTAAAGAAGTCGGTGGCGATTTTTATGATTATTATTTAATTGATAGTGACCACCTTGTACTTACAATTGCCGATGTATCGGATAAAGTTGTACCGTCAGCACTATTTATGTCAATGTCAAGAACAATTCTAAAACTAAATGCCGAAACATATCATTCACCAAAAGAAATTATGAAATATTCAAATAATCTATTATGTGATGAGAGCAAAGACAGAATGTTTGTTACTGCTTGGTTAGGAATTTATGAAATTTCTACCGGAACACTAACTTGTGTTAATGCGGGTCACGAATATCCTATTATTATGAGAAATAATGGGGAATATGAAATTTATAAGGACAAACACAGTTTTGTACTTGGTGGACTTAGAGATGTACCATTTAAAGAATATACATTAAAGCTTAATATTGGTGATGAACTGTTCTTATATACTGATGGTGTAGCTGAAGCAACCGGTGAAAATGATGAACTATTTGGACTTGATAGAACAGTTAGTACACTTA
>Ga0326513_10001889_pt1 | contig 15772 bp, 20 predicted proteins | sample 2_2465_0518_D_FD_203654 | JGI IMG/M metagenome (GOLD analysis project Ga0326513, IMG submission 203654) | Bovine rumen microbial communities from UC Davis, California, United States - 2_2465_0518 | ecosystem: Host-associated > Mammals > Digestive system > Stomach > Rumen | place: USA... | reverse complement strand
ATGTTTTCCCTTGCTCTCGATTTCCCCATGTCACGAATCATGACAAAAAATTAGCACTCAACCGGAGTCGAGTGCTAATCGTAAAATGTTTCACGTGAAACATTTATTTAAAATTTTAATCACTTAATCTAACACAAACCTTAGGGTTGGTATCCGTTGAAGCTGTGCCAGTAGTCGGCAACCAAAATACGTTGTTATTTGTATCGGTAAAAATATAACCATTTGATGCGTCACCGTCTAAGAAGTTTTTACCGGCATAAACAACAGCTAAATTATCCAACGCACAAAAAGAAGTACCATAAGTTTTTTGCGAAATAGCACCTTGAATATATAAATATTCATTAGTATAAACTTGTGCTGATAGTTTTGTAATACTATTTGAGCTTGCTGAAGTTGGTGAAGAGCTAACAAAAATTCTCGCATTGCCTGGGGTTGTGATTCTTTGTGTAAAGGCATTAAACAAATAAAAACCTTCTACGTTGTTGTTAAGTTCGAACGCTGTTGACGCACCAAACAAACCTAGAATATAAGTATTAGTTACATCATTATATGGGTTACCAATAATCAAACCACCATTATTCAACACTTTAACATATAAGTGATATGGGTATTCTTTAAAAATAGCTGTGTCTGTGTATCTACCATTAGCGTATTCTATGGTAATTTGACCATTTGCAGCAACCTTAAATGACCAAGCAGTAGTTGAACCAGTGACAGCTGGTAAAATATAAAATACGTTATTTTCATCCAACTCAGTAACATTAACACCAGCCATATCTAATTTAGCCCTTAATAATTGTGCTGAACCAGTGATACCTAAATCAACAAAACCTACTTGTGTAATATCATAATTATCAATATCGGTATAAGTACCATCCAAATAACCAAATAAATTATCAGCATCTCCAGTAGGTATATTTCTAATATTACTAGCCATTACACTAAACGTAGCATCTGAAGCAGTCGCAACTCCCTTATCCGTGATAGCACTTGCGACTAAAGCCTTGCCATCACTGACAGAGTTTTTTAATTCTACCATGTCCTCTTGGAGATTAGTTACCTCAGAGTCAACACTTGTAATATTCTCACTTAATCCGTATTGTGCGGATCCAATAGCACCAAATATAATATATGCCAACTCATTGTCCGGTTTAAACAACTCGAGATTTGTAATCGCTGTATCACTCGCACCATCCCAGATCTGGTATGCATTAAATGGAATAAGTACTGGTGTATCTGTGTTAGAATCAAAATCAACATTTCTCATTGAGTACGTAAATGTTGGTGTAAATGCCACACCATTATTTTTAATAGAAATCAAAACAAAATTAACCGCTTTTGTTGGCTCTAGCTTCAGGAAATCACCTGGGATATAGGAAGCTTGTCCTGTTGGTGTTCCCTTATCAGATGTCACCGACACACCGCCTGTGTCAAGTGAACCTCTCTTAATAAATGTATATGAATAAGGATCAAAAGCTTCATCAATCTTAACATAAAGATTTCGACCTTCGAAACCTCTCATATCAATTATGAAAGATGAGTAAGCAGTGTCACCATCTGAAGCCCAATTATAAAAGCCACCAGCTGAAGTCCTTTGAAACTTACCAACAATTGCTGTTGGTGTTGGTCTATACATAACCTTTAATCGTGTGCCAGCTGCAATCTGTGAGTTTTTACCGATTGCATAAAAGTTTGAAACAAGTCCACCTTTTGAAATATCACCATCAGTGATATTTGCAATATCATAGAAATCCGTCTCTCGTGCCATCACGTCCGCAAAGTTAGAAATAAAATTAGGATTGCTAAGAAGTGAATTAACAATATCCGGATTATGAGTGATATAGTCATTAAAATACTGGTCAAAATAATCTGAATTGATAAGGTCACGGATGACGTCCGGATTATTAGTAATAAAATCTTTAAACCAGTTATTAAAAGTCTGTGAGGATGTAAGTTCATCAATTAATTGATTGATAAACTCGTCCGACTGAATATACTTCTTGACTTCGTCAACAATCAATTTTGATAAATCATTTAATTTAGCTTCGACCTTGTCAAGTCGACCGTCCAGATCCTCTATCGCATTTGCTAACTCGTCCATATTACCGATTATGTCGTTGATATAATCTCTAATTTTACAAAGTACCTCATAATATGACAAACTATCATCATACACCAGTGGAAGCACTTTCTGACACCAGAATTTAAAATCTTTAATTTTTGTGTAAGCCATTTTATTGTCCTCCTTACCATAATTTAAAAAATAAATCTTCAAGTTCCTCAATAACCATCATATCAATATTAAGGAACGTATCTCTAAACTTATTAAGTAGATCTGAATAACTCTCAGATCCTCTCTTACCCTCAACATGCTCTGAAAAATCTTCATTATCGCTAAAAGTATTTTTTGAATCACGATTAGTGAGCTGATTAGAAGCTGAATGAGATGTTGAATCCTCTTTAGATGTTGAATCATCAGCACTCTTAGAAAATGATTTATTAGTAACATCATTATCATCAGTTGACTTTGTTGCTCGTGATAAATAATTTAAATCTTCTAAGCCTGACACTGAACCCTGTGGAGTATCATTTTCATAGTTCCAAGCTGTATCATCAGTATTAGTTGTTGAGTCAGATTCCGTCTGATTAGTTGCATTTGATGCTGTGGACCTTGAATCATTAGTAGTGTTAGCTGTATCTGTAGCAGTCAAATCAACTGTATTTGAATTGCCTAAAGTCTCTCTTGCATGCTCAGTTGTATAATCAGTATCTTTAAAAGGATCAAACTTTAAAAGTTCTGAAAGATAAAGCTGATTATAATAGGGCATTATTTCATTCATTTTAGTATCAAGCCATAAGTTCCAGAGTCCAGCAGTTTCAGCAGCAATCTCTCTTGTATAATAGTGCTTAATTATTTTAGTTTCCAGTTTTTTCTTATAATCAGCAAGCTCTGGATGAGCTGCTATTACAGCTGGATCATCTGTGAAAAATGGATAATTAAAATTAAAAATATTAGGTCTTGCAGCTTCAATCGTATTAGCAACGCTATTATATCCGACTGACTCCTTAAGTCCAGCTTTCTCTTCACATATAAAGCGGAGTTCTGTAGTATACTTACTCATCTTCATCACCTCCAGTCAAAAGCTCATCACTTTCAGGTTGTGAATTTAAACCTAAAATCATCTCGTCACCATCACGAAACTCGACTTTGATATCTAAACCAAACATTTCATTAATTTTATCAACTGCTTCTCTTCTGGCTTCAAGCCTTGAATATCTACTAGCAATAGTTCCGCCCATTGATCTAGCAACTTCATCTGAGACAAGTCTCTCTTTCTTTTGCATATTCAGATTTGAAATACCTAAATATGTGAGAGCTTCGTTCCAGATTTCCGTTTTAAGTTGATAAATTCTATCAGCAACATATGGTGCATCTGTTTTAAGGACCTGAAGAGCCTCTTTATTAAGTTTCTTATCACCAAAAATAACTGGAGCATTTCCATCATATTCTTTAAAAAGATTTAATACTGAAAGTCTCTCTTGTTCATCAGCAATTAATAAAATAGGTGTCTTTTGAGCGTTTGCATTAATATCAATAACCTGATCTAAGTTCCAGAGTCTATAAGCGAACCCCTGAATAACATGAATGGAGTTTCTGTGTAGATAATTATTATAAATAAGAACAGAGTCAGTATTATTAAGCTTTCTTTGATATCCATTAGCAGCATATGCTCTTCTAATTATCGGGATCCTATACACATCAAATCTACCAGATGTAGCAGTCTGAAGTGCTAAGCATCCAAGAACATCATCTTCAAAGAATATTGCCTGACCATCCTCAAAGAGAGTCAGCTCAAGAAATCTAGGATCTATAGTGTCCGGTAGATTATCCCATTTAAATGAAGAGATAGCAAGCTCTTTCAACCTATCGTAATAGTACCAATAAGAGGCAGTATTGGCAATCGCTGACTGCCTAAAATAGTTCTTTTTTCTTCTCAATTCTCTCACCTCCTACAGAGTAGCATTTTCAAGTGCATAATTTCCAACATTTGAAATTGAAGTCCAAAAAGTAATACCAGAATTAAACGCTGCCTTAATCTTATTTATTGCTTCATTAGGAATAGCACCTTTAATCTTAAAATCTTGTGTCTTAATATATGTATAATTTTCCCTGGCATGTAAATTAGGAATGCCATATTTATTCTGTGCATAGCCATAGCAAGTGAAATAATCATCAATGGATTTAGCATTATCATAGCGGAGATGTGCGTGTGCTGTATTAAATGTCTGTCTGGCATGAGCACAATTAACATTTCCAGCTGAAGCATTACCTCGAGTAATATCAGCTGAATTATATGCCTGATAGGCTTGCGATGCAAGAGATCCGATATTAAAAGCACCAAGCTCTTTAGATACAGCCAATGTGGCACCACCAATAACAAGCTGAGGAACAGCTGAAGTGTATAGCCAGCTTTCAAAGCTATCCGCAGTAAATGAACATATAGGATAGTTATCAAGAGTTATTGTCTCGTTTAAATAATCCTTATATCCAGTGAGTTCTGTATATTTACCCACACCCTTATATCCAACTGGATTGCACATCACTCGAGCTGGTTGCGTGACCGTTGTATTAAATTTTAAATAAGGTGCATTCTTTTCTAATGAAGTAACCGCATCAAAAAACTCATATCTGAGCTGTAAACTCTGGCCACATCCATTATCCACATGAAAATAGCAATAAGGATATGTATACATTTTCTTATTTCTAAAGTTATATGGAGAGCTATCTTCCGGTTTTGCAAAAACTTGTACATAACTCTTACCATTAGAAGTATCTTGTAGTAAATCACCATCTTCAAAATCATCCGGACCTTTAATAGCATATTTAGGAACCATATACAAGGATACCACACTATCAGGATGTGCCAGATAACTCACTAAAAATGATGATAGAGCTGTAGCACCTGAAGATGTCGCATGGAAAGCATATAGTTTAGTTCCACCATACACATTATCGTATAGCCTACCACTAACACCACCATCAATATCAGCCACGCTTGCAATAATTGCAAGCTCACGAATAGGAATAACATTCTCATATTCTGTGAACTCATATTGACCAATAGACACATTTTCAGGTTGGAGATTGTCACCAATTTCATCTGTTTCTGAGTGCTGACGGACAATAAAAGACTGTAGGATCTCAACACCAGTCAAATCCTTATTAGCAAACAGATAAGTCTGTATAACATCATCCTCAAAGGAAAGCTCAACGCAACTTTCATTGATATATTTACAACCTGTTATAAAACAAAAATGCTTTAATCCAGTAATATTATTAGTATATTCCATATAGTTACATAGAGAGATCAGGTCAAAACTCAACCTTGTAGTGTTATTATTAGAAGAGATTCTCACTGCACCATCACGCACAAAAGAGTAATTTTGATAAATTACTTGAGTATATGGAGTGCCGAGAACATCTGATATATCGCCGGTTTCCAGCCACAATGAATCCTGATAATCATTTGAAAATGGCACTTTTTTATATAGTAAAATTGTACTAGTTGGATTTCTAGCCATTAAATCACCGCCTTTTACTTTTAAAAATTGTGCAGTCTGAATAAAATCAAACTGCACAACCAAATAATTTAAAGGTTACAAATAACTCTTACTGTTTATTGAAAGTGATTGTATCACCAACTGCAGCACTTGTTGTAGTAGCTTCAGCTGCTGTATATGTAGTACCATCAACATTAAGCTGGAGTGTTACTGAAGTCTGACCAGCTGGGAAGATTATAGCACCATACTTATGGATTGCAATGCCAGCAGTTGTTGCTGCCTGAGTCTGAACAAACTCTCCAACTGTACCAACAAGAGCTGGATCATCTTCCTGAATCTCAACTGTGAGAGTGGTACCCTCTTCACCAGTTGACTTTGATGTGATTTCAGCTGTGATTGTATTAGGAAGAGTAGTTGCAGCATTTTCAGTAACAAATGCAATAGCATTTGAGAAAGGTGAAGATGATACTGTTTTCCACACATTCAAGAAATAGTTCCAGTATTCTCCACTTGCAACATATGTCTCTGTGAATTTGAGCTGATTATCATAGAACTGGAACCACTCATCATCAACGAGAACAGCCTTAACATTTGCCATAAGTGCAAGCTCTTCATCAGTGACCTCTTCAATCTGATCAGAGCCAGCACGGATCACTGAAAATCTCTCATTATCAAAAGTAGTAAAATCATCAATGAGATGGAGCTTACCCATAAAATCAGCCTTATCCATGTTAAAAGCACTAGCAAGAACCTCAACATCATACTGTGCGTTATAGTAGCTATCCATGAATATATTCTGATTTTCTTTCTTTGAATTAGTATGTACACCGGAAATATTGTACTTTGTTGACATAAATGTTAAAGCATTTGATGTACCTCTAAACTTAATTGCAGCCTGTGCCATTGTACCATCACCGATAGATACTGGGTACATCTTTCCATGCGATACAGCTTTAATAATAAGATACTTAAAGAGTAAGTACTCATCATATTCATTCGCTGTATAGAGAGAGTCAACAATTTTAGCAATCATATCCTGAATACCCTCAGCGGAGAGAAATGCCATTCTAAGGTCCTCATCCTGAATAGTAACAGGGTACTGTGCACGATAATTCATGGTGTGGAATGCAGCTCTTACATCTGGCATAGATCTGCGAAGCTCACGATCAGCAGCTTTCTCAACTGAAAACTCTCTAGCCTTACAGATATTAACAAATACTTCTTCGACAGTCTCACCAAATTCCAAATATCCCTTTTTAAGTCCAGCGTAAGCATTGTTAAAGGTTGCTGACTTAACACGTACTGCAGCAATACGATTAATTAACGCACTCAGGAACTGGTTAGCGAGTGCTGGATATCCTAAGAGCACCTCACCAACCTTAGGAATATCTTTCTCAACTGTTACCTCAGGAACAAGTGACTGATACTCAGCACTTGCATTCTGTCTAATTACATTTAAAATTTCAAGCGTAGTAGCATTTAAATTTGATACACTAATCTTTTTAGCCATGATTTAGTCCTCCTCCTCTTCAAATAAATCTTCGAATGTTGTTTTTTCCTCAACATCCTCATCAGGGACCTCAACGGATTCCTCAACATCAGTTTCATCAGCACCAGATTCAAAGAATCTAGCCTTATACTTAGCACGCCACTCAGCATCATTATCTTCGTATTTCTGTTTCCAGTCTGTGGAATCAGCTGCAGCTTCGCTAAGCGAATCAATCGTATCTGTTACATTTTCAATAAGTGAAATCACATTATCAGAGTTATCTTCTCCAACAATTTCACTAATACTGTTTAAAAGTTCTTCTTTTGTTACAACAGCCATTTTAATTTCCTCCTATTAAAATTATTTGAATCTATAAATATAAGCCCAGCTAGATTTATCGCTTGGCACTGTATTTATAGATACTTGTTTATCAAGTGGATAAGAGCTAGTATGTGCACCCATAGTGATCTGGCCTTTATATACCATCTCAGTGTGTGTCTGTCTCCACAAAATATCACCTTTTTTCCACTTGGTTTCAGCTGCCGGCAATCTGACAAATCCAAGCTTTTTCAAAATTGCATCCATTGTATAAGTAGTAAATGGATAAGTATAATCCGATAAGTCAAACCCAGCAGCCTCTAAGGCATACCATATAAGGGAACTGCAATCAAAATGAGTAATTCCATTGACTGTATACATCCCTCTATACTCTTGAGAGTAGCCTACATCCTCTCGGTTGCATTGCTTTTTAACGAATTTATACATTCGTTTGACACGCTTATTCATCATTTTTAAACCCCTCCTTAGTTTGTAGGAAGTCAACGAGTTTCTGGATAACAAGCGTGTTGTTATTAAGTGCATCTTTTAAGCTATCCATTTCCTGGTTATGAGCTTTGTTTAAATCGTTGACATCTTCTCTGTTCTTGTCAAATACATACTTAAAAAAATAACCCATAACACAGCAAGCAACCACTGGAAAGCCATATACACTTATCATTTCCATAAGTCCAGTCATAGCATCCATTTTAGCATCCTCCTATTCCCCGATCACTATAGAATCAATGTAATCAAGTATCTCATCTCTCTGAGCTTCAGTGATACCACCAAAGAAATATAGCTCACGGATGAAGGGCTTAAGTGTGTTCTTTCGAGCCAGCCATGCTGCAGCTCTCCGCCAATAAGGATGCACTGCTTTGATACCATCAACTATTGAATTAATCTTAGTTTTAATTGTTTCGACTGTCATTTCAGGCACCTCCTAAACACGTTAAATTTAACACCTTTATTATATCACATATATTGATTTTAATAAAGATTTATATTATAATTAATATAAATAATTTAAAGGTGGTGATATAGATGCCTAACTACTATGATGGTACTAAATTACTCAGCATGAAAGATCTAGACGGTCAAAAGCCAGAGATTTATATCTGTACTGCTAATCGTACAGGTGGAAAGACTACATATTTTAATAGATATGTGACCAACCGCTATTTAAAGCATAAAGAAAAATTCATGCTGATTTATAGGTTTAAGTATGAGCTAGATGCAATAGCAAGCAAGTTCTTTAAAGATATAGGTGAGCTTTTCTTTCCTGGTTATACAATGACTTCAAAGAGTTGTGCAAAGGGTATATACCATGAGTTATTTCTTAATAATATATCTTGTGGTTATGCAGTGGCTCTCAATTCAGCTGATCAGCTTAAAAAACTCTCGCATTTATTTAGTGATGTGCAGCGTATGCTATTTGATGAGTTCCAATCTGAGCAAAATCAATATTGCACTGATGAGATTCGTAAGTTTATATCATTGCATACTACAGTAGCTAGAGGTCAGGGTGAGATGGTCCGGTATGTTCCGGTTATTATGGTGGCTAACCCAGTAAGTATAATTAATCCTTATTATACTAAACTTAGAATCAGCGAAAGATTAAAATCAGATACCAAATTTCTTAAAGGGAATGGTTTCGTTCTCGAACAAGGTTATGTCTCCGGAGCTGGAGATGCTCAAGAGTCAAGTGCTTTTAATAAGGCATTTGCTGGAGATGAATATATTAACTATGCTGCACAAGGTGTATACCTCAATGATAGTAAGAGTTTTATCGAAAAAATGCATGGTGTTTCTACTTATATATGTACCATTAAATTTGAGGGTAAAGAGTATAGTATTAGAGAGTATTCTGAGCAAGGGATTATTTATTGTGATACTTCCGTTGATGCATCTTTTAAAACAAAGATTGTAGTTAGTTCAGAGGACCATGAAGTAAACTATTTAATGCTCAGAAAAAATGATTTATTTATACTCAATTTAAGGTACCTTTTTGAAAAAGGATGTTTCAGGTTTAAGGATCTACAATGCAAGAGAGCAATCCTTGCTATGATTAGTTATTAACATAGATATCAACAGGTGTGGATATTATTGTATACATAAGGACAGCACTCCTGGAATATGGAGCCTTATCTATAGAGGGTATTGCTAACCCCTTTAATATTGCATCTGTAATTGATATATTTTAGAGCTAATATGTATATATTAGCTCTTTTTTATTGTCTAATTTTCAAAGTAAATATGTAGAATTTTTAGGGTAGACAAGTTATTTTAGGGTAAAAATAGGGTAAATTATAGAAAAATTATGGTATTCAATATCTAATTTTTAGGTTATGGCATTTCGCAAGCAGTGATATTATATACTTGTCAAAAGGAAATGACGCACAAAATAATTTAAAGGAGGATATTTTATATGAGAAGAGAGGATTTAGAAAGAATTTACAAAGATGCTCAAGCAATCAAAAACATAGTTGATTATGACCAGGACACAATTTTAGTTTTAGAGGAAAGAACTAAAAATGGTGAAGGTGATATCTTTGAAGAGGTGTATTATACCCTTGAAGTTTGCTTATCCGATATTTTCCAAGAGTTGAGAAGTAGAACAAAATCGACTTTTAACATATTCTTAGTTGATGAAAATCACTATAATAAACTAGATTTATATTGTGATGAGGATGCTGAATATGTTGGAAATATTGCTATTAATTCACTCACTAACGAAGAGATCAAGGCGATTTATGATGACTATGCAGCAACTAAAAAACTCCCAGCACGCTATATTGAAACCGCTGGTGGTTTAGTATGGGATTTGAAAAGAAATAATCTTGATGGATTTACTGTAATTATTGAAGATTATCACAAGAGATTTAAAACGGTATTTGAAACAATCATCCCAACTGAAAACGCTGATCTGGGTGAAATAGATATAATAATCGGTGCAGCTGAAATGTTGGAAGAGGTTGATGAAGATGCTGAAAGTATCTTTAACTACTTATATGATGAAGGCAGCTGGGAACGTGAACAGATAGACAAGTATTTAAAGGAAAGAGAGGAATAAGATGAAAGTATCTGAAGCATATACCATATATGTTAAGGCACTTGACATAGAAACTAAACAAGTACTCACATTTCCAACTGTATCGTGTCCTAATTGTGGTAAGCGTATACTTGTAAACCATTCCCACAGATATTGTATGTATTGTGGGAAGCGATTGGAATGGTTGGAAAGTGAAGGAAAAGGGGTGAATGATAATGTGGGTACGAGTTGAAAGACAAGCATTAATAATTGTAAAAGACCAACCACCGTTTATATATGAGGATATTAACATTCAACCGCCTATTTATACAGATCTCTTCTATGATCAGGATGATGTGCTGTTAGCATTTTATCAAACATATGACCATACTCTGTATATCTATCAAGATAAGTTGGATGATACAAGAGGCACTAAACACTATAAGTCCTATTATAAGAAGAGTCTACACTGCAAGCACTCAAGGCATTTTGATCACATATTTGATAGACTTAAAATAGTTAGAAATCAAATAAAAGTTAGAATCTATGACTCAGATACTCAAAGCGTTGTTAAAACAATCGAGCCATATAGATTTTTTGAATAGGAGGAAAGCCATGAAAACAGATGAGATTTTATATTTATTAGTGAGTAAGGATGATAAGCATCTTACTCCAGAAGTTACTAATATTTTGATTAAGGATTGTATTAAGTACCTTGAGAAACAATATGAAAAGTCCACTAATTTTGTTAAGTTTGGGAATAATTATTTTCAACCGGATACCCCAGAGTGGAATTATGTTAAAGAAAGTTTAAATTTTAATTGCAAAGTGTGCTTAAATAAGGTACAATTACTTTATAAGTACCAAAGATTTTTAAGAAATGAAATTGATTTATCGCTTGAACAGTTAGCGGATATTAGAAATGTGCTGAAGTTCACACTTGAAGATGTTAATAAGTATTAAGCTGTCATAAGTAAAATTATCCTTTTAGTGCTGTGGAAGCAGCGGCTTCACTGGAGTTCATTACTCCACACAGCATTCCACCACACTCCGGATGGTGGAACTCCCATTCATATTATACAGACTTCCGAGTAGTTTGGTAGCCGGTGCGATTTGAGAATCCCAAATCTTAAATTTTAGGGTTCAACTCCCTTTTATCAAATGGGTATTTATACCTACTGACATTTTTCTCATATTTTGCAAAACTGATCTCTGGAGACACTGCCTTGATTCTAGATCATCGGTGTGGCGGTTCGATTCCGCCTGATCGGTTTGAGGGATGTCCCTCATTCGCTTAACACATTAAAATATAATTTAAAGGAGGAAAAGAAACATGAGCGAAAACACAAACTATAGTAGTAAGGTCACAAGTAGCAGCAAGGAACTTTCACCAAGAGAAAAGATTAAGATCAAGGATATCTCAGCATGCGAGAAGCTCGAAGAGCTTACTAGAAATGGTGAACATTTTGAGATTAATCTTGACTTTTATGCTGAAATTTCTATCCACAATGAGAAGGCTGATGATAAGGATTATTCAAATGTTGTTTTAGTAGACAAAAACGGAACACGCTATGTCACAGGTTCAGATTCGTTTAAGCGTTCACTTGTGGATATTATGAATGAGCTTGAGGATATTGATGATGGTGAGGATATTATCATTGATGTTTATACCAAGCCTTCAAAGAACTACAGTGGTAAGTCATTTATCACTTGTAGTTTAAAGTAACTAGTAGGCAGTACTATTAAAGTACTTAAATAAGAACATAATACCCATATTTTAATTATTATTTTTAGCGGTTAGAAAAGCGGTGCTTTTTTAATCGCTAAAAGTTTACATTCTGGAGGTGAGTTTATGGCTAAGAAAAAATATAAACCAGGATCCAAACAAGCTCAGCTGGAGAAAGAATATAAAAGAGCTAGAAAAAATTACGTTGAGCGTTTGAGATATTATGGTAAGAAAGAGGGTGTTGATCTCTCTGAGCTTAAACCTAAAAGGCCTAAACGAGTTACAGAAGCATCAATCCGTAAACTAAAATCACAAACCGGAAAAGTAATTACTAAAAAGGCTGCACAAATAAAAAAGAGAAAAGCAAAAGAAGCAAAATTAATTAAGAAGCAAGCTCAAGAGGATGGATCTTCATTATTTGAGTCAATTACAGATGTTCTTGCTGATATAATTGAAAATGCTGCAGCTCTTCCAACTACTTCATCAATTATTTTGGATAATTGCTTGCAAATGCTGGAAGAGCTTCACTCCGATATTATGTCAACTCATGGCAGTATTACACAGATCTGGATGAGGAATTATTCAGATCTTAAAAGATTTATTGATACGGAAATTGATAAGTATGGTGTGGATAATTTTGCGGAGATTCTTGAGAAAACCGGACAGCCATTTTTAAATTCTTTTGAGAAAGCAAAGTATGCTTATACTGATTCAGATCTATCTGGGGCCTTGATGGAGCTTCATGCAATGATTTATGGTGATACGCTGTCGGTCAGCGATTCAGAAAATTATGCAGCAATGACTGAAGCTTCAAAGGGTTATGGAGGTTTTTAGATGGGTAAAAAATTAATGAATAGCTTTGGCTCATCTCTTAAATATGTTTGCGATTTTGAAACCACTGTTTATGATGGACAGGAGTCAACGGAAGTTTGGGCTGCTGCTTGTGTACCACTAAAATCGGAGAAAGTCCTTATATTTCACTCCATAGATGATCAGCTTAAATATTTTGTTGATAAGGGTAAGGATATTATTGCTTACTACCATAATTTGAAGTTTGATGGTGCTTTTTGGGTTGATTTTTTAATTAAAAATGGCTATAAGCTCGCTCAAGAGTTTGATAATGATAATGTTAAATCTCATCACTGGCTTGATCGGGATGAGATGCCAGGTGAGAGCTTTAAACTATTAGTCTCAGCTATGGGAGATTGGTATACTCTAACAATCAGGACCAGATATGGATGTTATATTGAGCTGAGGGATTCACTCAAATTATTGCCATTTTCAGTTAAACAAATTGGCAAGGCTTTTAAAACTAAGCATCAAAAGCTGGATATGGAGTACGAGGGTTATAGATACGCTGGATGTGAAATCACAGCTGAAGAGCAAGAATATATTAAAAATGATGTTTTGGTGGTCAAAGAAGCTCTTGAAATTATGTTTGAGCAAGGGCATAAGAAATTGACTATAGGCTCTTGCTGCATGGCTGAGTTTAAAAAATCTCTCATGTATAACTCAACTGGTTTAGATACTAATTGCTTACAAGTTGATATATTTAGGTTCGATGATTATGAGATGTATTTCCCAGATCTATCTGAATTTCAATTAGATGATTCAATTTTTGGATCCAGTAATTGTGATGAATATATCAGAAAAGCTTATAGAGGCGGTTGGTGCTATTTGGTGGAGGGTAAGGAAAATACATTGTTTCATAATGGTACTACTGCGGATGTTAATTCACTTTATCCATCTATGATGCATAGCGAAAGTGGTAATTATTACCCACTAGGAAAGCCACATTTTTGGAACGGTAATTATATACCTGATGAAGCGACAGCTAATCATCATTATTTTTATATCAGGATTAAAACTAGATTTTATATCAAAGAAAATATGTTGCCATTCGTTCAAATAAAGCATAGCTTTCTTTATAAACCGACTGAAATGCTAAAGACTTCTGATGTTTATGATGCTAAAACTAATAAATATTATAAGTTCTTGAGAAATAATGGTGAAGTGGTTCCGACTAGGGTTGAACTTACTCTTACAATGACTGACTTCCAGCTACTTAAAGAGCATTATACTCTTGTAGATTTTGAGATTTTAGATGGTTGTTGGTTTGCGTCAAATATTGGTATTTTTGATAAGTATATTAATAAGTGGAGAGAAATCAAACAAAAATCCACAGGTGCTCTGAGGCAACTTGCTAAGTTGTTCCTAAATAATTGCTATGGTAAATTTGCAACTAGCACTAACAGCTCTTATAAGGTTCCTATTATTCAGGATGATGTTGTTAATTATTTTCTAGTGCCTGAAAACAATAAGCAATCCGGATATATTGCTATTGGTGCAGCTGTTACAAGTTATTCAAGAAATTTTACAATCAGGGCTGCACAAGCTAATTATTATGGTGTTAATAAAAGAGGCTTTATATATGCTGATACTGATTCTATTCATTGCGATCTTGGTTATGATGAACTTAAAAATATTAATGTCCATCCTACTAATTTTTGTTGCTGGAAGCTGGAAAGTGCCTGGGATGTTGGAATTTTTGAGAGACAAAAAACTTATATCGAGCATGTGATTGAAGAGGATCAGAAACCGGCTGAGCCATATTATAATATTAAATGTGCTGGGATGCCTGAGAGCTGCAAGCATTTATTTAATCTTTCAATGAGAGGTAATATCACACCAAAGGATGTGGATGGTATGGATCAGGATGAAATTGCTTTTGTTAATATTAAAAGAACTTTAAAAGATTTTACCGCTGGCCTTAAGGTCCCAGGTAAGCTAATACCTAAAAGAATACAAGGTGGTGTTATTTTACAAAAAACTACGTATGAAATGAGGTGAGATTATGTTAGAACAATATGATCCCGACATTAATGTCGTGAACATAAATTGTATACTTAACAAGATAAGACTCGAGATAGAATCTTGTCTAGAGGTTGAAGAACCTCATCTATGTGATTATAGATACTATATAAATGTTGGTTTAGATATGGCACTTGATATTATTGATAAGTACAATATAGAAAGTGAGGGATAGATATGACAATGAACGGTAAACAAGCAATAGTAACATTAATTGAAATTATATTGATTTTAATCGGTGGAATGTTTATACTAAATGAAAATGTATTAAGTAATGTGATACTAGATGTTGTAATTAGGCTGGTTGCTTTGATCTATTGCATGGCAATCTTTCTAATTTCACATAAAATAAAAAATAAAATGGAGGATTTATAAAATGAAAACTAATAACATTAAAATTAAACTTTCTAAAAGGAGACTCACTAAAATTGGCTTAAAGAATATGTTTAGACATGAGCCTTATTTTAAGGATATCAGTGTTAAGGGCGAGATTGAAGCGTGCAAGTATTTAGAGAATATTGAATTTATGACTGATAAAAATTACCTTGAACTTGCGTTGATCATTATTAATCATTTAATTAATGTTGACGAGGTTCAAACACCAACACTTAAGGCCTATATCATCCAAACAGTTGAGAGACTTCTCAATTATAGTTTCGTTCAAATTGACTTAACAATTAAATAAAATGTTTCACGTGAAACATTTAACGGTTAGCACTCGACTCAGGTTGAGTGCTAATTTTTTGTCATGATTCGTGACATGGGGAAATCGAGAGCA
>Ga0326513_10001888_pt1 | contig 15775 bp, 4 predicted proteins | sample 2_2465_0518_D_FD_203654 | JGI IMG/M metagenome (GOLD analysis project Ga0326513, IMG submission 203654) | Bovine rumen microbial communities from UC Davis, California, United States - 2_2465_0518 | ecosystem: Host-associated > Mammals > Digestive system > Stomach > Rumen | place: USA: California... | reverse complement strand
TAAAAATACTTCTTTGTGTTATCATCATTCTTATAGATATCGCTCTGTGTTACCTTGCTGTAGAAACGCTTGTAGTTAGGAACTCTGGTCTCAAACACATCGCTTTTGATAGACTCGCCCTTGGCAACAGATCCACCACCGTCAAATGTGTAGGGATTATTATTGCCGGCATATCCTTTGAACACGGCATCATACTCTACGCCCAGAGTCTTGCTGTAGGGTTCATGATAAATGGACTTGGTACTCGTTGTTGCTTCTTCACTGGCTTCCGGGTTTACTGTATAACCGGGGTCAACCAAGAGGTCGAGCGCATCGTAGTTGTATGTTAAGTAAGCACGGTCGGCTGCCGACAAGTCACTCCACGACTGCAGGGCAGTATAGTTTTTGCCAACCACATATTTATGACCGCCATAGGTTCCGGTTACAGTACAGATATATGCCTCGCTGAGCGCAGCGTCAATCTCAGCGTCGGTGACCAATTCCGGCGTGATAGCCTTCATCGCCGTAATCTCGTCGGCGGTTTTCAGGTCACCTTTGAGCAGGTAGTTATCTTTGCCCAGTTCCAGGGTGTTCGTACAAACGTATGCTAAAGCGAAGGCGCTTTGCTTCTCACTCTGTCCGCTGGTGTTGAGATAGTTGTATTCCGTCTGGCCGATGGCCGTACCTGCATTGGTGGTTTTGGTAGTGTTATCATAGGTGTAGCTCACCGTTGTGGTAGCCACGTATGCCCTTTCCATGTTTTCGTCTTCGTCATCAGATTCAACGGCGAAGAGATAATCAGCCTTGGTGATGACCTGTCCAGCGGTGTATTGTCTCTTACCCAAGACATGATAACCAGCCTCTGTATTAGTGGGAGTAAACGTCGGAGCATCTAAGTAAGCCGACTTGTCTGTCAGGGCTTTGTATGCCACTTCGCTAATCTTGTCACTGGCATTATCGATGTTCGTGTAGTAGCCGTCCCAGTCCTTCGGCGTGTCCATTTCTAAGGTAAGCACATAGCCCGTATTGTGGCTGATGTTGTTCGACGAGCGGAATACGTATTCCACCAGTGCCGAACCCGTCAGCGCATGGCCATCCTTATCTTCAAACGCATGACCGGCAGCATCGGTGATGGCGGGTACGTTGGTCTTCAACGCATCAAAATCTTCAGGAAGCATGACATACTCACCAACGGAATAAGGCGTACCTCCGATGATACAAGCCTCGGCGTTGACGTAGGTGTCCTCCACGAAGTAGGCCTGTTCAGACAATGGCAGGTTCTGCCAGTCCCACCAAGTAATGACATCGTTCAGCTCGTAGCCGTCGGCCTGCTTGTTCACCCATACCTTGTCCACATCCTTGTTGTTGCCGTCCTTGAAACTTCCTATTTTCGCCATCTCCGCACCGGTGCTATTTGTCGGTGCATAGTAGGCATAGCGGTTGGGCTTCACATTGAGCAGCTTCAGCTTGCCATGCGAGGCGGCCGTGATGGTCAGTGGCAGGTGTACAGCCTTCGAGTAAGCGGTGGCACTTCCCGTATAGGCCGATACCACCTGGTCGTAGATATAGACCGAACCCTTGATGTACCAGTAGTGAGCCTCGGAGTAAGGATTGACATCCAACTTGTAGGCATTGTTTATGGGGTAGCAGTCGTCAACGATACGTTTTGACTGGTGGATGAAGTTACCCGACGTCTGAATCTCCTTCAGGTCGTAAGCTGTCTCACCGGTAATGACAAAACCGGGACCGCTTGGCCAATCGGCAGCATTGGACTGGCCTTTCTTCGGACCGTCATCGTAGGTGTCTGAATAGCGATAACGCTTATACGTCTTAGCAGCTTCGTGTGCAGTATGCGACTGATTGAAATCAGATAAGATCACATTGGCCTTGTTCTCATAGAAGACAGGAATGCGGTGCTCGTTCTTGGCATAGACGAAACCGCCACCCTGTATGTCTCTCTTCACATTGATGAGGTCTAACTGTACCACACCAGTGATATAGCCGTAGTCCTTATGATCCGCCGTGCTGTTCTCCGTGGTCAGTTCGAGGAACACGCCGGAGGCCAGCGCCACTTCGTTGAGGCTCGTACCCCGGTTGCGCCAGTTGCCCTGAGGCTTAGATGCCTTGTAACTATAGAAGGACTCGTCTGTTGTGCTTAGGTCGCCTTTTTCGTCGACGTAGGTGTCTTTCATACGCACGTCACTGGTCAGGTTACCCAAATAGTTCACGATGGAGTAGATGCCGAAATAGTTGCCGTGGGTAGCATCTTTTGCATTGGTGTCGCCCGCCATAGTGTTCTGCTTGTTCAGCGACAGCTCACCCACGCGGTTGATAGTATAGTCAATCTTTTCGCCCACCTCAGCCACACGGTCCTTGGCACCCTGCAGCACCATGCGGCTACCGAACACGCCGCAGAAATCGGCACGCTGAATGGTATTCAGCAGACGGCCTGCATAGATAGAGCAGAAGCCATACTGTGCCCAATGGCCCTGTTCGCCCACCGGCAGACTGTTAAAGTCGTCTTCACTGATCTTCTCGCCTTTAGTATAAGTCTTGGCGGCACCAATATATTCATCCTGGCACTCATATTCCAGCTTGAAGTAGGCTCGCTCGCGGTTGGTCAGCTTGTTATGGTAGTCTTCCAACGAAACACGCGAGTCCATGTTGTAGTAGTCGGTGCCGTAGTTGGTGATGTTCAGTTCTCGATAGCCGTCGACCACCGACAGGTTGCCACCGCCATAGAGACCACCGGTATGCTCAGTACCCACGGTGATGAAGTCGCGGTGATAGACATCGTAGAGCGTGGCCGTGGTGTTGCCATAGACGGTGGTGGCGTTGGCATAGTGGGTGTCGCTGTTCGAACTCACATTGCCACCGCCGAACACGCCATTGTGGATAATGATACCGCGCTCACCGCTGTCGTCACTGAGTATCAGGTTTGACCATCGGCTGTCGTCCTTGGCTTTAGGCAGGGTGTTCAGATAGTCGGTGGGCACGTAGTCGTAGGCATGATAGGTCTTGCCGTTATATGGCACTGCCGTACCATCTCCCTTCACCTGGAGATAAGGCGCAACAACTACCTTGCAGTCCTCTATCAACGTCGTTGATTGCGCTGTCCAATTCTCCTGATCCTCACTGCTCATGGCATTATGGGTCGTTTCATCAATGATGTCATTTACCTTGTATTTACCATAAGCCGTCGTACATTTATAATTAGTCGTGTAATAATATTTATGTCCCGGCGATCCTGTTTCTGTTTGGCGTGAGAGCGCGTTGCTATAGCCCTTACTATAGACATAGCCCAGATCACCGCCGCCAAAGACGTTGCCGTAGTTGTCTTCTATGCCCTCTTCAGTGCCAATCTCACCGCCGTGGATATATACCTCGGTTCTTCCGAAGGTGTAGCCGTCGGTGTAGAGTTCACTATTAGAGCCATAGCCCAAGAGGTTGTAGCCCTTGCCGCCACCGAAGACGTTACGCTTCACATGGCCGTTGTACATCTCAATGTGTGTCTTGCCAGCTCTATAGATCTGTTGAAATTCGCGCACGCTATTGACGTCGCCGCTCTCTCGAGTGGAGCCACGGCCGATGGTGGCAATCTCACCACCGCCGTGGACGCTGCCACGAATCATACCACCCCAGATCTTGATGTTGGTTTCATCGACACTACTTAAGGCATCATAGCCGCCGCCGAAGATGTTGCCGCAGTCGCGCAGGCGATTGTCACCGGCATATTTCTCGTTCTCGTAGTAGGTCTCGTCGTTGACTTTCTCTTCATATTTGCCGGTAGTAGTGTTGTACTCGTAGCCTATGTATCCGTTGTTAATGGTCAAGTTGGACGTGCCATAGACGGCACCGCCCTCACCGCCGCCGTAAGCATTACGCTGAATGGCAGGTACACCGTTGTAGAAACCATAGTTGTCAGGCAATGATGTCTGGTCCTTGCGTATGCCGATGACCACGTGAGTCTCGCCGTCGATGTCTGCAATGGCGGGGTCGTGGATGCTGGCATCCTCATTCAACACGACATAGTTACCGTTAGAGTCCTTTACATAGTTTCCGGTATTGTCAGTCTTTATCTTATTGTGACGGCCTACGCTACCTTCCCATCCACCGCCATAGACGTTACGGCAGGTGCCTCCGGCAATATAGGCATTGGCACTGGCCATGAAGCCAGCGGTGTTGTCACTGGAATAATCACTGACACCGTGCAGGTCCTGCACGGCACCGCTCGTACCGGCAGCATAGATGTCTTTCTTGACCGTGCCGCCAAGCAGGGCAATGTAGGTGCTGCCGGCTACCACGGCATCAGCACCCAAGCCTCCGCCGTAGGCATAACCGCCGTAGGCAGAACCGCTGTTGGAAACAAACCCCACAGTGGCACCCTGCTTGATGATGACATTGGTGTTGTACTTGTTTTGTACCAGTGCCAAGTCTGCTGAAGACAGGGCACTGAAATCACGGTCGTCCATCTCTGCCGTCCTTGCCAAGGGGTTGGCGAGGTTGGTATTGTTATTTTCCCAGTAAGTGTAGGGTTTGTTTGTGCTGGGATCGGTGCCAGCGGGTGGGTCATAGCCGCCGCCCAGTATCCAAGCGGCCTTCCATTCAGCATCTGTCAGCTTCTCACCAGCTCTCGCATAGCCCTCCGGCCATGTGTAATCAGGCGTGTCCAGATTCATGTAGTACTGAATGCTCTCTGCATTGTGTACCTTTCCAGCCTGTCCGCCGCCGTAGACCTCATAGACCTGTGCACCGCTTTCCAGATTCACCTCGGTATATTCTGCCCAGGTGTCGGCACCACAACCCGCACCAAAGATGGTGCCGAGGGTCATGCCGTTCTTCCAGTGATTCTGCTTCATGGGCACGTTGATGTTCACCTTTCCGTAAAGCGTGCGCCGCTTGTTGTTGTTGCCGCCGAAGATGGCACCCTTCATGCGGTCGTCGCCCACCTCTAACTTGCTGTCCTCGTCAGTTCTCTTAGGATTGCATATCAAGACAGCATCCTCGCTGTTCCAGTTCACGTTGGCCTCATAGACATCGCAGGGCATATAGGTGTTAGTGCCATACGCGCCGCCGAAGATACTGCCCACCTGCAGGGTGCTGCCCGCAGGCACGTTGACCACCGTGCGGCGGGTGACGCCCTCCTGGTAGCTGCCACCATAGGCAGCGGCAATCTGTCCGCGCGGCAGGTCGATGATGGCAGAGACACCGTCGAGTTTCGCCTGATTCCTGGTAGCGGGATTCACGTATGTTTCCATGCCTAATCCGCTCCAGGCACCGGCACCCCACACCTCCATGTCCTTGTAGTTCTCCATGGTCTGCGGAATATCGATGAGGATATAGCAGCTCTTCTGCATGATGTCGCGGTCGGCGTCGCCGGGGTAACCCTGTCCGGCACCGTAAATCTCGGTGATGGTATTGGTTGTCTTGTTCTTCAGGTCGTCAGTGAGCGTGGGGCGGAAGTTCACGAAGGCCTTGTCCATGCGGGGCTTGGTGTAGCCCGGACGGGCGGTGCCGAGGTTGGCACTTGTCTGACCGTCAGAACCAGTCGTATAGAAGAAGTCCTTGTATTCCGGATCTGTATAGTCGTAGGTGCCAAAGCAGCCACCGAAGATGCCGATGGCATAGCCTTGAGCATATTCCACATAGGATGATACTTTATTAGGAGCATCTGCACTATGAATCATTGATTTGACCTCATTACGCACACGGTCGGAGAAGTCGGCGGTACCGAGAACTCTGCCACCCATGTCGTTGCCGCCATAGATATAGTCGCGCACGTAGGGGAAGCCTGCCACATCCTCACCTTGGGCATCAACACCGCTACGTCCTATATAGGTCTCAGTGTGTCCGAGAATGTCGGCATTACAGCTGCCTGTGAAGCTGTTGAAGATGCGGCCCTTGCCAAGGTTGACGATGGTGTTGCCGCAGATGGGGCCGAGGAAGCCTCCGCCGTAGATGAACTCACAGTCGGACATGTCATCATCAGCGGTGGCACTCTTTGACACACCGTCGTACTGACCTTTCAGGTTGACGGTACAACTGTAGTTAGGACTATAAGTGTATTTCTTGCCATTGAAATAGTAATTGCCGTTTGCGTCGTAGGTCTTGTCGTCTTGCTGCGTGCCTGTATAGGTCGCGCCTCGTCCGATGACGCCTTCCTCGCTGCCGCCGAAGATCTGGAACACATAGCCGCCGTTGTGGTTGATGGTGGTGCTGCCCCAGATCTCAGTGCTTTTACCCTTGCCACCACCATAGATGTTAAGGGCGGTGCCGAGTACGTCCATACCCTGCTGTCCGAGGATGACACCGGTGCGGCGTTCAGTGATGGTGTAAGAATCGCGTGTCAGAATGTCCTGTCCATAGAGCGAGTTGCCGTCCTCCGCAATCTCGTCGAAGAGCTCGTCGGGATCCATCAGTGTATGGTCGATGTTGATAATGACGTTGCCGTTGATGTGGCCGCTCTCACAGCATCCGCCATAGACGTTGCCGCCAGTGAAACGGCGGGCGAGGTCTTCTTCTGTAGCTTCTCCGGTTCCACTTCCAGTTCCTGTGTTATAGAATGTACCCGTAGTGACATATTCGTAGTAATTGGAGCCAGTTGCCACTTCTGTTCCTTCAGCTGTAAATTTCCCTGCACCTGCAGCTGAAGTGTAATAAGTATGTCCTTGAGTTAGTGTGGTTCCACTGGTTACAGATGTATATTGGCCGTCTGTGACAGTGTTCCACTCCAAGAGCTGCGTCTTGTCGGTCTCATCCTTCCATCGCATGGGCTGGATCTTCACGTTCGAGAGGTTCAGCGTCAGTTTGTTATTTGTCGTTGGGTCTGGAGCGGCAATAAGGCCACCGTCGAAAGCGGCGTTGAGTGCTGTCGTCCCGTCTTTTTTCACCGGCACGTAGGCATTGTTACATCCTCCCACCAGCTTGTCGAAGATGACGAAGTTCTGAGTGAAGTTAAGGGTGTTCATGCCGGGAACATTCACACTTCCCACATTTCCGCCACAGTAGAGCGAGCCGAAATAGGTACTGTGTGTCACATAGCCCGTATGGCCTTCTACACCATCCCATGGCTGGTCGAACACCACGCTGGGACGGACATCCATCTCGCAGCCCTTCATGTACTCATCCATCTGGGCTTGTTCGGTCAAGTTAATCTTGCTGAAGTCGTATGATTCTCCGCCGATGGTTACGTTACCTGCCAGCTGCTTCAGCATATCCACTGTCACCATGTTCTCGCCGTTACTGCCGAGGAACACTTTGTCGGCATAGACGTAGGAACCGATCTTCAGCTCTGCCGTGCCCGTGCTACTACTGCCGGTCGACGAGCGCAGTGTGGCACTATTACCGCCACAATAGACGGAGCCGCCGATGATGGTAGGTGTCCCTGGTTTATCGGAAATCAGACGCACCGTCACCTTTTCGGCATGGGGGCGTATCTCGTTGAGGGCCATTACCGATTTCATACCGTCGGAGGCATCCGCTGCCGGTGTGATGCCTTTTTTACTCAGCACCGTGGCCGGGTTATAATAGTAGTCGCCATAGAGGTTGAAGCCCTCCGTGTTCTCTACTAAGCGAGCATTGTCGGTATAGGGATAGGAGCCGTTGCCGCCGCCATAGACGTCGCCGTTGATGCTGCTGTGTATGCCCACGGCATTACCGCCATAGACGGTGCCGCTGATGTCGTTGCCGCCATAGACATTGCCGATAATGCCGCCGGCAATAGTCAGGCGGGCGGCATAGCCGGCGGGCAAGACCACCCCATCGATCTCTTCCTGGTTGATGGGATGTTTGTCGGGATTGACATCGGCCATTCGGCAGCCGCCATAGACATTGCCAACAATCAAGCCCATAGACCCTTCCGCTGGATTAGGATTCGCGTCTTCCCTGATGGAGAGGAAGATACCATTCTCAGAGGTCATGTCACCCGCATTGCCGCCGCTATAGAGGTTACGTATCTTGCCTTGCTTCAGGTGCCACTTGGGGCGGATGGCCATCGGCGCCTTGTTGTTGCCGCCGAAGACGCGCGAGAACTGGTAGGCGTCACTCGTGACGTAGCCCGCAGCACCGGTGGCACCGCCCAGCGCATAGCATCCCATGCGCCTCAGGCGGTCGTTGTCTTCCAGCTTGTTGTTGCCATTGCCGTCCAATATCGCGGTGGTAATCTCACTTGGATTGTCGATGCAGATGTCGGTGGCACCGGTCACGGTCACATTGTTTCCGCCACCATAGAGAATGACGCACGAGCCGCCGCGCATCTCGATGTAGGTATTGCGGATGTCGGGCTTCACAAAGTCGGTGGTACTGGTGGCCATTATAGTGTTGCCGCTCTTTGCATAGTATGTGGTGGTGGTTACGGCCTCGCTGCCTTCACCGGTGGTTTGGGTATCCGATGTGTAAGTGTAGTCGCCGTTACCGCCGCCGAAGAGCTGGCCGATGTACATCTTGTAAGGCTGAGTGACGGTGGCCGATGCGCCTGTGCCCGTCGTCACTGTTCTTTCCTTGGTGGTCAGCACAAAGGCGTTGTACTTATTCTTGTTCTTCTTGTTCTTTCCTTGGCTGTCTCCCGTATCGTCGGTAATGCCATTGGCGACAGCATTCGTGAGTTCATCGGGAATGGTTGCAGAGGCACCGATGGTTCCCGCGATGTCGTTGCCGCCATAGACATAGTTAATGAGGATGTCGCCGCTCATGTGCTCGCCGTCGATGTTGACGAAGGTGCTTCCGCCGACATCGGCTTGACGGGCGCCGCCGAAGACGCTGCCGTCGATGTCGCCAGCACGTACGGTGACCTTGGTATTACCTTTCGTTTCACCGGCATTGCCGCCGCCATAGACGTTGCCGCCAATGTTGATCTGCGCCTGAGCCATCATAGCACTCAGGAACATCAAAAAGCTTATTATCGTATATCTAATTTTCAATTTTCAATTCTCAATTTTCAATTCACCTCAATCGTTGGGTTGTCCAAGTCTGGCTCCGACAACATATAAAGATAGGTAGGATTGACGGTCAGCGTCAGTATTTTCTTCTTGCCGCGCGCCATACCCGAAGGGAGTTTCAGCTTGTTCGTGGCCATACAGTCCTTGCGGATGAGGTTGCCATAGGGATGCCCAGTGGTCACGTTGTTGTCGTAGATATCGTATTTACACACGATGGAGGCGTGGGTACCCTCCGTGTTGAAGAGCTCGGCGGTGGGGGCACAGTAGTACTCGGAGCCGATGGCCGTAACCGCAGGTGCTACCGGCAGCACCACTTCGGCATCCTCTTCGGTCAGCAGCGCGATGGTCTTCTCCCCACCTGAAACACTGTAGCTCACCGAACTGATGCCTTCGTCTTTTTTCAGTTGCACCGTAGCGTTCACTGTGGAGTTGTCTGTTTTCAGCGTTACCTCTTTCAGGTGGATGGTGCGCAGGCCGGCATAGATGGCATTCACATTGAACTGGAACTTCAGGGCGGCATAGAGGTGGTCCATCAGCAGGTAGGCGCGGTTCTTATTGGCAAGACCCACCTGATATTCAAAGTGACCCAAGTGGTCTTCCGTCCATGGTTCCTTGGGGGTTTCGTCCTCCACACGCTGGACGCCTACAAGCACACAGACATCCTGGCTGCCAATGGCGGGCAGTCCGCCCAGCGTCATATTGGCACCATTCTTATATTCGTTATTGATGGGGGTTACTGGCGGGTTAACCGGACTGGTGACCGCACTGGCCGGCATGAAACCGTAGAGATAGTATTTGTCGTTTTCCGTAATGGCCACCGTAGAGCGCCAGCTGTTGGTAGAGACCACATAGAACAGTTCTCCGGAGGTCACTGTCTGTGAGGTGTTTTCGGCATCGGGAGTCACATACATCACAATCTTCATGCCATCGGTTGCAACTGGCTCGGTCGACAACAATGTCTCCCCGGCACGGGTAACGCCAGCCACCTGCAATAGTCTCTCGTCCTGCACCGACTCACTATCGTCGCTACAGGCCGTCATCAGGCAGAGGCAGACAGCCATCAGGCCGCACCATAACCAGCTGTATCTCATATCTCTTATCATCATCTCTCACTCTAATCTTTAACCTTAGACCAGTAAGCACTTCACCAGTTGTACACATCGCGGTCTTCAGGTGTTTCTTCCCACTGCTTCACATCCACCGTGTAGACCGTCAACAGGTCGCCGCCCAAGAAGTAGGCATAGACAATCCAAGTGTGGTTGCGCGAGAAGTCGCCATCAGCCGCCATCGTGAAGGTGGCATCGCGCCGGTTGCCGTCGACGGTATAGGAAATCGTTCCCGTGAGCTTCGTGTCCGACTCGCGCAGGTAGAAGCGGCCTAACTCAGAGAGTTCCGCAGGCGTCGTCACACTTTCAACCGTGTGAGCTTTCAGTCCTTCGTTGATCCTGGTTTCGTAATCCTGCCCCTTCTCGTTGTTCCTAAATGAATAGGCCGAGGGGTCTAAACAGGACCTGATGTCATTGCCGTCAACATTGGATACCAGTGTGGCAGCATTTGGCTCATAGATGGTGGCATTGTTCCCATCCTTGACCACCCTGCTGCTCCGTGCTGTGTAGCCATTATTGAGGAACAGGAATTCCCCGGTAGGAAGCACGCCCCCCTCGAGGGTGACGCTGTTGATGATAATGGGCTGCTCGTTGGATGTCGACTTGCTGAATATAAAGCGTATCTTCGATACGGCGCGCACCAGATTCACTATCGCCATATTGTCATCGTCGCTGTTACGCACGATACGCAGAACGGGCGCATCGCCTTTCACCACTAAGTCCTTCAGCACGCCCGACATGGGCAGGCCGTCGTCTGGCACGGCCTGAACGACAGCCCCCGTCGTAGCAGGCAATGTGGTCAGGCCGAAATAGTCTTTACCCCCTTCCGTCTCATCCTTCTTTATCAGGATGGCATCGAGATCAGCGCGTTTGGTGTCTTTGTCCAGTTGCAGACTGAGACCACAATTGGCGGCCGTGACGTTGGCCATGACATAGACATCCACGTTGGGCTTCGTCTCGGTGAACCAGTCGGGCACCAACATCTGATAGACAGCAGTATTTTGATCTGAACTGCTCAGTCTTCTGATATCCGAAGAACCAGGATTGAGGTAACCCACGAAGCGCGGCGTCGTTTCGTGAGTGAACACCCAGATATGCAGGCTATTTACCGCCCGCTCGGCATCGGCAGCCGTCACATAACCCACATCAGCACGGGTGACAGTGGGATTATCTGGCGTATAGACATAGATGTTGAGCACAGGGGACTGTTTCACCGGTTCCTCCTCTTCCGTATCACTGCTCTTACAGGCAGACAACAACAGCACTGTCACTACTGCCAGCAGTGTCAGTTCCCATGCCTTGCGCTTCGCCTGCACGGCCATACTTTCTTCCCTATGTCTTCCTTTAATTTTCAATTCTCAATTATCAATTCTCAATTAACTTCAGTTCAGCGGTACCGTGTATGGTGTAGCCGCCATCCAGTCTGCAATCTCTATGCCCACTTCCAAACGTGCCGACAGAATGTCAGGAATCACGTTGTAGGCGTTGGCCAATGAGTTCACGCTCATGGTCGCTGCGGTGATATAGTCACTGGTGAACACCCGCATCTCATAATCAGTCGTTGCAGTTTTGTCTGCCGGCAGTTTTCCGATAAGGTAGAACTTCGTGCCGGGATAGACCAGGCCGTTCTTGCCCCGAAACGTCTGAGTGCCATTGTTCAGGAACTCTAAGATGACAGTCACATCCTCGCCGACGGGCGTCTGCAGGACAAGTGTGCTGGCAACATTGTCGCCACTGCCCGTTGTATTGAGGTAGAGAGATGTCGTAGCACCCGTGGGATAGGCATCATAGATAAAGCGGACTTTCACATCGGAGTAAGTACCACCGGGCTCTTTAGTTGGCGTGAAGTCGAAACTCACAGGCCGCTGACTGCCCACGATGATGCCCGTCAGGGGGAAGGTGGTGGCGCCAATAGCGACATCCTTGTCGTTGGCATCCTTGAGCGGCGTACTGCATGCATTGAGCTTCACGTCAAAACGTCCCACGGCATACTGCAATGGGTTCTTGATAGCCACGGCCTTGGTATTCGTGCTGACGGTGCCATTATTATATTTGCCTGCTAACAGCGCGCCCCAGTTCGTGGCTGTGGAGTAATCGTCTTTGGTAACTTCTGAATTTGAAGTCCGTATCCGGCTATTGGCGTAATAGTACAACTCTGCGGGGTAGGCAAAACGCGTGACGGTATTGATATTGTCCAGCGTCGTGGTCTGTGTTTGGACTTCAAATGCGCTGCCCGTCCAGCGCACGGCGGCGGCTCCAGCAGGCAGGCCGATGGAGGCGGGGTAGTTGGCAGGAAAGTCACTATTATTTGTGATAGCAGTGAGAATGGCTGAGCAGATAGTGGCTTCAGGTGTACCGCTTTCAATCAGGCCGCTGATCTGTGTGCGCAGCGCTCCTACATGCTTCTCCACGTTAGCCGTCGACGATGCCATCACCATCGTTGTTTCCTCATTGCCCTGTCCGATGAAGTTCAAGTAATAGGCATGTAACTCCGAGTTGCCGGATGTGCTCCAGCCTGGAGCATTGGCAATGTTCGTAAGATAAGTAGCGATGGTTGTACCGTCGGAAAGCGCATCCGCCGATGATACAATTTGCTCTGGTGCAAAATTAATCTCTGTCGGATTGCCTCGGAGAGGAATCGTGGCGGTGAGTGAACCGTTATAGAGCTTGTTATTGATGCTCGCAGTACTACAATAATTTGCGCCAGTGGGCACTTGGACAGCAGCGGCATTGGCATACGCCAGGAAGGCATTCACGCCAGACATGAACGAACAGTTCTCGAAATAATAGAAGTTGGCCTTCGACTCAGGAGTAGCAGAGGCAGCAGGAGCCGGGACATCATTGTTCTTACCAGTGTACTGTATACTGTCACCTTCAGGTTCAAAAGCCTTTGCCTGGTCGCTATTAGTGACCGCATCAGCGTCTGCAGAAATTGCGAAAGGTATGGCACGGAGAGATTGCAGACCACGGAAATATCCGCCGCTCTGCACAACATCGGATGCCATACGCGTCCTCGTCGATGACGAACTGGAAACAGTAAATGCCAGGCTGGCCTTGACGCTACTGTCGACATCATCATAGATCGGCTCGTCGATGAGCGAACACGAGCTGAGTGCCTGCACCAACAGCACAGGCACCAGCACCATATTTCGTGTCCACCTCATCATCTCGCCTCTAATTAAATCTCAGGATTAATGATCAAACCCTGTCTCCACTGCAGATCAACAGAGGTACCTACCTCAATGCCCGGGCTCGTCAGGTCAGGAATACCATTGGTAGCCTCACCCAAACCACCGCCATCGGGATTCTCCGGGTCGAAAGTGGGATCATCCTTCGACTTACCGTTCTTAATCGTAACAGTCAGCTGGGTCACATGGTCCTGAATGAAAATCTTATTACGAGTGCTTGGATCATAGTTACTTGCCTTTGTCGGATCAAGCTCTGCCGTCAGGTAGAAGGTTCCACCGGCTGGGATGATACCGTCGGCACCCATAAAGTCCTCACCACCGTTCTGCAACTCCAAGGCAACATAGATCTTCTGGTCCTTCTTGGTCTCTAAGGCGAGTGTCTGATTGACGTTAGCGGTCAAGGAATTCGGTCTTGCAACGATATCGCCAGCCATGACACGGTCATAAATCGTCAGATTCTCATTACCTCTCTGAGTAAAGTCGAAGTTTACACTGCTCTGACCACCAATGAGAAGACCTGTCAGCTTGTAGTCGCCAATGGCGATAACTTCACCATTGCGGTCGTAGAATGTACCGCTGCCCATCTTGATAGCGGTCTCAAGACGACCGACGCCATACTGCACTGGATTAGTCAGGGCTACCGACTTCGTATCGGCATCCACAACAGTGGCTGCTCCGGCATAGACACTGTTGATCACACCGTCCCAGTTGCCGGCTGTGTCATAGTCATCCGACTCTTTCTCAGTAGAGGCCTTCAGAGGGGTATTTGCATAATACCACAGTGCTGCAGGATAGGTATATTTGGTGATGTCAACGGTGTTGCCGTTACCATAGTTAGCTGTGATATCCGTGAAGCTGTTGGGCTCGGAGCCGCTGGCATTCCACTGCACACGGGCTGCACCGTCGGGCAGACCGATGTTGCCGGGGTAGCCATTATAGCTGGAAAGCAGAGAGACCGGGCTGCCATTGGTGGGAGGGGTGGCACAGACATCATTAATCTTGGTCTTGATAGCATTGGCCAGCTTAATGGCGGGACTCGTCGACTGAATATGATCCAGCGAGAAGTAAACGCGGCTCAGGATGACTGCCAGCGACTTTGAAGAAGACACGGTGATGCGAATAAAATTCTTGTAGAGACCTGCCATCGTCGCATCGGTGGTAGTGCTCCATTTGTCGTGAGGCTCCTCCACACCTGAAACGGTGGTATTGGCAATGTTGTTGAGCAAGGCTACGATTCTCTTGCCTGTTGCATCGCCGGCCTGACGCTCCGTACTGGTGTTGATTGGCTCTAAAGAGAAAACGATGTCACCAGGTGTCGTGAAGTCATCATTGTCCAGACCCGTGTAATTCAGGATACCGTAATTGAACTTGTCTGACATCGAGGTGATGGCTGCCTCGGCAGCGGCATCAACGGCCTTGCCATAGAACAGGAAGTTAGATGTACCCACAGGCACCAACTGATCGGTATAGACCTTGTAGTTGATGTTAGGTGTCACCTTCAGTGACTGAATGGGGCTGAGGCGCATGACGTCGGCCAGCTTGTTCGATGCGCTGGTGGGCTCTGTGCCAAATGGAATGAGACGGATGTTGTCAAGGCCGCGGAACTGGTTATAGGTGCCGTCATTCTGCGTGACATCGCCGTCCATACGGGTAGCTCTCACTACCGTGCGCGGAACAGAGATGACAAACTCGGGCTTGACGGCTGCTTTGCCATCCTCACCAATCACTACATTCGGATTGATCTCTTCCTCAACATTACTTGAGGAGCAAGCAGTGAAACCTGCCGTGCCTGTGAGGGCAATACCCATCATCAAGGCGAAAGTCTTAATCTTTTTCATATCAATACTGTATTAATGATTATATATTATATACTATCTATTATATTATCACTTATTATTCTATCATCTGCCTCTTCAAAATAGCGGTACATCGTCGAACCAAAGCCCTTCTCCCCAAGTCAGATTGACACTGACTCCCAGCGTAGGCCGCGGAATCTCGAGATTGGGCAGGCCGTAGGTGGCATTGGCCAAGCTGTTGATGGTAATGTTCACCTGTGTGGCCAGATCCTTGCTGAAGATCTGGTCCAGGCTGCCGAGCTTGTAGCCATCGCCCTCCTGAGGATTCATATTGGCCACCACATAAAATGTCGCGCCTGTCACGATCTGACCGTCGGCACCCTGAAACGTAGGCCCGTTGTTCACCAGTTCGAGAGCCACCAGGATACTCTTGTCGGCCGGTGTACCCAGGCCGAGGACATAGTCGGGCTCGGTGTAATCATATTTTTTCAAATTCTGCACACCGCCGTTCAGGTCGGTATCGTAGATGGCGAAGGTACGGCTCGTCATCACGGGCTGGAAATCATAGTCCACCTCCCGCTGGCCACCGATGATATAGCCCTTCAAGGTGAAGGTTCCATCCGTCACGCTGACGACCTTGCCGTTGGCGTCAAGGATGCTGTTTTCGTAGCCCATACGGCTGCGGATTTCGAGTCGTCCTACGGAATACTCTACTTTTTTCACCATCGCTACCGACTGGGTGGTTGGCTCCACCTTCTTCCCGGCATCGG